>UMKN01022919.1_pt1 | contig 27531 bp, 19 predicted proteins | sample 1966321 | NCBI WGS metagenome assembly UMKN01 (sample SAMEA4836177, study PRJEB28245) | human gut metagenome | biome: gut microbiome; material: fecal sample | place: Denmark | collected 2008
GGCCGGCACCGGTTTTAGTCATCGCGATCATCGACACATTTTCTTCTTCCGCCCAGCGGCAGATTTTTTTAGACGCCGCCCCTTTATCGACCAGATAAGAAGCCTTGATCCCAAAAAGTTTCATCTCGGCCACCAGTTCTTCCATCCGCGATTCGGCATTCAGCAGCTTGCTCTCAAGATCGCTCTGATTGCGGCTGCGTTCCACTACATGTACGAACACCACTTCCGCTACATGCTCACGCAGGCTGCGGATCAAATTGAGCGCCACTAAAGATTTCTTAGAAAAATCGGTCGGTATCATCAATTTACGCAACATATCATCATCGGCAATATTGTCGCTGTCACCGTCGGTTTTGGCAACAAACAATGGCCGCTTCGAAGATCTGGCAAGATCAAAGGTCGTACTGCCCAGCAAGGCACTTCTAAAAAAGCCCTTTCCATGCGAAGCCACTAAAGTCAGATCTACTTCTTTATCGTCGCCGACGCGGGTTATTTCTTCAAATACCTCGCCCCAGGGCATTTCGATACTTACTGCTTCATAACCGTTGCGCATCAGCTCGTTGGCATACCCCTGCAGCTTGCTGTAAACCTTTTTATAACTGCTACTGTAAGGATCTGCGTCCTCTTCTTCATCGAATACATAAGCTAGAATAATTTCTGTATTTGTATCGGGGCACAGACTGTACAGGCACGGCAGCAGTATTTCTGACTTAGGCGTAAGATCCATTGCTAACAAAACTCTTGTAAACATGTCGTTCATTGCTCCTCTTTATCTAAAAATAGCTTGCGTCGACAACGCCGGCAGTTCCTGCCGACAATCTTTTTTCATCCTATTTAAATAGTTATATTTCGCCATTTATAAAAAAAATCCTGCCTTATTATTGTAAGTTGACTTTGAACAGGTTAAAATATATACAGAAATTTGAATTTATACAAAAGGAGCTAATGCGATGTTAAAGCAAAAAATCGACACAGCCGCACTCTTTGCTCAGAAAAAAACAGAAGTTCAAAGCAGCGCGCGCACTTTGCTGATACTTGACGGCCAGGAAAACGCCTATATTTCTGCCGATGAACTTACAGAAGAGCTTTTAGCAATTCCGGAAGAAGGTGCTATCTGGCTTGATATGTCATTATTCGGCTCGCACGATCAGGTAATGACCGTCGCCCGCTCCTTCAAACTGAGTCCCGCTACTCAAAACATTTTAGAAAATAAAAAACAGCAGCCGCGTTTATTCCGCGACGGCAACAACAGAATCCTCGTCTGCCGCCACCTGCAACTAAACGAAAGCGGCAATGCCGTTTATAATAATATTTGTTTCGCCGCCAGCGCCAACAGACTGCTTTCTCTGCAGCATGGCCGCTGTGACCGTTTAAAAAATGCGCGTACGCTGGTAACAACCCTGCAGAAGCCGAATAATACGATCCCGCAGGCTTTGACCCTGATTTTAGGCAAGATCCTTGACGACAACTGCGAGGTCATCAATTATCTGGAAGAACGGCTGCAGCTTCTGTCTGCAGCTTACAGCGAACAGGATGAACATCCGGATCCCAAAGAACTGCTGCGTCTGCGCCGCAGCCTGGTCACTGCCAAACAGGCGGTCTATCCGATGCGCCGCATCGTCAGCCGCGCCTTGCGTCAGGACCCGCCTTTAGTTATCGGCAGCGATAATGCCCCCGAACTTTTGACGATCAAACTGGAAGGCGCCGTACTTACCTTATCGGTCGCCGAAGAATTACTGACTTCTCTGGAGCGGCTTTGCGTCAATGCCGCTGCTGAACGCAGCGCTGATATTCAGGCTACGCTGACTACAGTGGCAGTCATTTTCCTGCCGCTGATTTGTATCAGCAGTATTTTTGCCATGAATTTCCAGTATATGCCGGAACTGAAATCCCAATGGGGCTATCCGCTCTGCCTTGGCGTTATGGCATTGATTGCTATCTTTACGCTTAAAAAATTACAACGTAAAAAATGGTATTAATATTTTAAAATTATATTGAACCTCAAATACGCAAAAACCATCTGTACTTAAAGTACAGATGGTTTTATCAGTTTTCAGGCGTTGAATACCTTACCCGGGTTAAGAATATTTTTAGGATCAAGCGCACGCTTGATTTCTTTCATCATTTTCATTTCTACCGGCTCCGTATATTTTTCCATGGCTTCGACCTTCTTAGCTCCGATGCCATGCTCGCCGGAAAGACGACCGCCCAGACTGTAAACATAAGGATAAGCTTCAGCATGGAAACGGCTTACTTCATCTTCCCACTGCTCGTCGCTCATCTCGCCTTTCAAAATCTGGAAATGCAGATTACCGTCGCCGGCATGAGCCAGCGTAAAGAGTTTAAAGCCGTAATTTTCCGCAACCTTGGTCAGATGGCGGATACAGTTAGCGATTTGATCGACTGGTACAACAAGATCATCAGAAGTGCTGACCAGACTCAAAACGCGCGTAGATTCCAGACAGTTGCGACGGAGCTTCCACACACGGTCATCAGCCTCTAAAACATCAGTAGCGCCGCTGGCACTGCAAATCTCGTCCAGCTGTTCCATTTTGCTTTCCAGCTCATCTTCATTAAAGGTCTCTACCGTCACAATAACATAAAAACCGTCTTCATAATGAGGCAGCTTCAATTCACAGTAATCGCTGGAGCTGCGTACAAACGCATTATCCATAAACTCCACGCTCGTCGGATTCAACCCCGCTTTGATCAGGTTCGGCACCAAACCGACAGCTTTATCCAAATCGGTAAAGATCGCCAGCAGATCCAGTTTATACGGACACAGAGGCAGCAGCTTTAAAGTGGCTTTAGTAATAATGCCCAAAGTACCTTCACTGCCCATGATCAGCTGTTCCAGGCAATAGCCCGTCGATTTTTTCTTCAGCCGTGCGCCCACGTTAACGATATCGCCGGTAGGCGTAACTGCTTCAATCGCATAGACCTGATCGCGGGTAGTGCCGTAACGTACAGCCTTATTACCGCCTGCATTAGTGGCAATATTACCGCCGATCAGACAGCTGTCGGCGCTGCAGGGGTCGCCTGCATAGAGGAAGCCGGCCGCATTGGCTTTTTCCTGAATTTCTACTGTACGCGCGCCAGCCTCGACAACCATATACATACCTTCAGTATTCAGCTCTTCGATTTTGTCCATCCGTTCCAACAGCAGAACGATACCGCCATAAACAGGGATCGCACCGCAGGAAACACTGGTCCCTGCACTGCGGGGTGTTACCGGCACATTATATTGATTGGCGATTTTCATGACCGCCGCAACTTCTTCTGTGCTGCCAGGCCAAATTACGACCTCCGGCAGATGATGATAACGGGGATCAGTTTCCTCGTCAGTTTTGTACTTTTCAAGGGTTTCGGCATCGGTCCTTACATACTCCGCGCCCAAAGCCGTTTGCAGAGCTGCTACCACTTCTGCGCTGACCGGTTCGTATTTACTCATAACTTCCATTCCTTTCTACTGTCCTACAAAATAAGATTTTATCTTTTCCGCAGCATACTGCCGCTGCAGTTCAATAACTTACAGATCAAAGATCTTGCCCGGGTTCAAAATCAGCTGCGGGTCCATTGCCGCCTTGATCGTGCGCATGATCGCCAGCTCGCCGGCCGGGGTATATGTTTCCATTTCTCTGAGTTTTTTTGCGCCGATACCATGCTCGCCGGCCAGACGCCCGCCGATGCTGTAAGCATAAGTATAAACCTCTTTATGGAAAGCTTCCACTTTGTTTTCCCATTCTTCGTCGCTCAATTCGCATTTGCATAAAACGATATGCAGATTCCCGTCGCCGATATGCGCGTTGATTTTGACCGGGAAAGGATATTTTTCGCCTATTTTCATAATAAACTTGATCGTACCGGCGATCTCATTAACAGGAACTACCACGTCGTCCGTCAGGGAAACCAGACTGATCAGACGTACAGACTCCTGACAGTTGCGGCGCATATCCCAAATACGTTCATCGGCTTCCAGCACATCGACAGCGCCGGCAGCACTGCACAACTCATCCAGCTGCTCCATTTTCAGATCCAGCTCGTCCTCGCTGAAAGTCTCCACTGTGATGATAACATAAATGCCGTTCTCATAATGAGGGGCTCCCTTAAACTCCAGATAGTCGGCCGTACCGCGCACATAGGAATTATCCATATACTCCACACTGGTCGGATTAATGCCGGCCTGCATGATTTTCGGCACTACGTCCAAGGCCTGCTCCGGATCGCTGAACACAGCCAGCAGATCAAATCTGTAAGGCGGGATCGGCTGCAGCTTAAGCGTCGCCTTAGTGATAATGCCTAGCGTGCCCTCACTGCCCATGATCAGCTGTTCCAGGCAGTACCCGGTCGATTTTTTCTTTAAACGTGCTCCCAGCTCTACGATCTCACCAGTTGGTGTTACAACCTCGACAGCGTAAACCTGGTCACGGGTCACACCGTAACGCACCGCTTTATTGCCGCCGGCATTAGTGGCAATGTTACCGCCGATCAGACAGCTTTCAGCGCTGCAGGGGTCGCCTGCATACAGAAAACCAGCCTCATTGGCATATTTTTGAATATCGACAGTACGCACACCGGCTTCAACCTCCATATACATGCCTTCGGCATTCAGCTCGATGATCTTGTTCAACCGTTCCATTAAAAGGACAATACCGCCGCATACAGGAATAGCGCCGCCAGCCAGACTGGTGCCGCCGCTGCGGACAGTGACCGGCACATCATATGTATTGCCCAGCTTGATAACAGCCGCGATCTCCTGCGCGTCCTTCGGCAGAACAACCGCCTCCGGCAGATGGAACTTGCGCGGATCAGTTTCTTCGTCAGTCTGATACTGCTCTAATTTTTCAGGCTCGGTCAAAACGTATTCAGCACCGACGATAGTCTTTAAAGCGTCCAGCACTGCTTCCGTTACGGGAGCGTAAGTTTTCATATTTCATCTTTCCTTTCCTTCTGTACTGCCAGCTCGGCAGGCGTAATCTCCGGGTGCTTATACCGAGTTTTCTGATCGGGTTTTAAACGTCCCAGGCTGATAGCATTCTGCGGACACCAGTGCGCACAACCGAAGCAATGCACACACTCGCTGCCAAAAGCAGGCTTACCAGCTGCCATAGTTATATTGCCCGCGGGGCAGACCTCGGCACAAATGCCGCAGCCGACACATTTATCATCAGCGCAGCTCAGCTTACCGAACTGCTTGATCTTATCCAGCACCCACATACCGGCAGCTGTACCGCCATACTTCCACAAAAAACCACGATCCAGATGCTGATAATTATCATACTTATTTTTGATATTACGGGCGATCAGTCCCAATTCAGCCGGAGCGTTGCGCAGCAGCTTCTCCTGACGTGCCTGCGGCGAAGGAAAGACGATACTGTTATCAGGCAGCGCCACCTGAGCGCCATATGATAACCGCAGCTCACGCTGCTTTAAAAGCTCTTTCCCCTGACCCAGCGCCTGTCCAGACATCGCGCCCATAGTCACTACTAAAAAGATATACTGAGGCACCATTTTCACCTGCTGCAGAAAAGCCTCCACTACAGGCGGCAGCGCCATACAATAAACAGGGCAGACGATACCGACAACTTCGTCCTGCACCTCATAAGGCACTTTTAAATAACCGGTAATGCCTTCCATCCGGCACTGCTCCAGTTTCTGCGCGATACTTTTAGCGGCATACAGGCTGTTACCTGTGCCACTCAAATAAAAAATCACTGCCATGAGGTTCGCCTCGCTTCTTTGATAATCCGTCAAACGGCAGATAAATAACCGCTTCCATTATATACCAAATGAAGTTGGATAGTCAAAAACGACATATGATCCAAATTTATCTACTAATAAAAAAAGACACCCGTAAGAGCGTCTTTTCATTCCTGCTATTATCATCAACTATCCGTACCAGCTCCATTAGCTATAAAGAGCAAATACACACCTTTATTCTAACGATTTGCAAAAACATCATATTCTGTTATCGTTATTTTATCACTCATAAATCTTTTTTCAGTATCTCTGTAAAATTCAACTTTTGTTTTCTCCCATTTCCCGTTCTGATAGCCATAGTAAAAGCGCCAGTGCTGCATAGCATTAGAAAGATATGATTTCTCTGCTTTGGAGGCTTCTTCTTTAGTAGGATAACTGCCTGTAAATATTTCAGTGTATCGCTCAACATCAAGTATGCCTATATAAGGGTACATGACAGAATCATTTTTTTTAACATCCAAAGAATAAACAGGTTCCAGATTCCGCACCTTGAACCAATGTCCTGAACCCTGCAGTCCATGTTTAGAGGGATCAAAATAACGTATGTGGACAGCATCTTTTTTATAGGTAGCGAGAACAGGCTGCATAATATCCTGCACATGCACTTTAAAAGAATCCACTACAACCTGCTCATCAGCTAAACAAGAAGCGCAGACCAAAAGCAATGCCATAATTAAAATCAGCAAACGTTTTGTCATTTCTCTCATCCTTTCAGCTTGATTATACAATGCTGAAATTTTACATTAAATCAAATTTACAATGCAACTTCTTTTATTTTCTGAACTGCTGTTACAAAACTCTCTGTCAACGCAGAGGTTTTTGCTTAGCTGTTTATATCAGAAATTACGCTGATAGCTGATACCGACAACTTTAGCATAGTTATCATGGCTGCGGGCGGTATCATAAGTATCACCCATATGTCCTTTGATACTCAACCCATCGATATCGATAAAGCCCAAGGTCATGGCAAGCGTCTGTTTTTTATCGTGGTACTGGAAGCCCAGACTGTAGGTGCGGCGGGCACCGGTCGGCACGATAAAATCGGCGCCGTCAAAAGGTATTACCGATTCATCATAAGCATAACCGCCCATGATGGTATATTTGTCACTCAGTTTATGTTCTACGCCCAAAGCATAACGCCAGCCGTTGCTCCAGTTTTTCTGACTATAACTGCCTGGAATAGTCCCACCAGGTATACCCATAGGATCATCAAAACTGATATTCAAAGCATCATAGGTACTCCATTTGGTATAAGTACCGTTCAGTTCTACCCGGGTCCGATCATCGAATTTATGGTTGTAACCAATAGCCCAGCTGTCCGGCAAAGTAACTTTGCCATGCGCTTTGGTAAAATGATCACTTCCTGTAATGCCGCTGCTGTAACCTCTAAAATCAGCATCCATAGTATGGGTCACTTTGCTGCGGTAAACCAGTCCGATCTCATTTTTAGAATCAAAAGCATAATTGGCAGCCGCATTCCAGCCCAGGGCCCAGCTTTCTCCTTTTGTTTGTGTAGGAATAATGCCCAACGCATTTTTTTGCAGTTCCAGACCCACATAATTGACTTCCGCTCCCACGGCCGCACTCCACTTGTTATCAAACTTGCGGGCATAGGTCGGCGTCAGGCTGGCGCCGTTCAAGCGAGAGAAAAAAGCATTAGATGCAACTGCAGAATCCCGTTCAAATTCTGAGATCATGCCGAAACGGCTGAACAACCCTACACCAATCCAGTCTTTGTCGTTGAGCTGTTTGACATAGTAATTGCCGGGAGCCCAACCAGCATGTACGACGTTTTTACCTTCGTCAATAGGCTTTCCTGTAGCGTCATAAGCCGTATATTTGCCATGCGGGCTGATATAAACCGCACTCTGTTTAAAAGCTTCGCCCCGCACTTTGGTGATCGACGCCGGATTGTAGGCAATATTGGCGGCGTCATTCTCAGCAAACATTCGCGCTCCGCCCATAGCCACGCCTTCAGCTGACCACTCGTTGATCGCAAAGCCTTCGGCCCCAGCATCGACAGCCGGCACAGACAAAACACAGGCCAACCCTATTATCGTAAAATGTTTCTTTAAAAACAAAACAGACACCTCACAATTAACAAAATTTTCCAATATTAATAACAATATTTTAACAGCTTTTGCTTTTTATTGTGGAGAAAGTTTTAATCCAACAATTAAATTATTTTTTATAATATATTTAGCTTGCATTTTTCAACCTTTTACGTCATAATATTAGTTGAAAGTTCAACTAATATAGCGGTGAATATTATGACAAAACTGCATAATGACCTGCTGCGTGACATCGGCACGCTGGCGCGCACGATCCACTATCTTCACGATCTGCATTTTAAGGAACTGGCGCTGCAGCGGGGACAGTTTATTTTTCTGACCCGGATCTGCGAAAATACGGGTATCAATCAAAACGATTTATCGCTCTTATTAAAAGTCGATAAATCTACGACTGCCAAAGCTGTCCAAAAATTGACCGCTGCCGGTTATATAAACAGGCAGCGCAGCAGCGAAGACCAGCGGCACTGGCAGCTTTTCCCAACAGAAAAAGCTCTCCTGCTCTACGATCAAATCATCACTGAAGAAAACACCAGCCTGCAGTTGTGTCTGCAAAATTTTACAGCGTCAGAACGCAAAGAACTGAACAGGCTGTTCAAAAAAATGTGTGCCAATCTGGAAACACACTGGCAAAAAACAAAGGGTCAAAAACAAAGAATCGAGGTGCAATGATGCTGCGTTTGGCAACTATGCAGGATTTAACACGGATCATGGCTATCGTGCAGGCTACGGTCATGGAAATGCACGCTTACGGCAACTACCAGTGGGACGAGGTTTATCCAACTGAACAGGATTTTGCCTCAGACATCACCCAAGGCGATCTTTTTGTATCAGAAGCTGAAGGACAGATCTGCGGCCTGATCTGCATCAATCAGACCGAACCAGCTGTTTATGCTGATGCCGGCTGGACTTTGGCGGAAAAAGCCCTGGTCCTGCATCGCATGGCAGTTGACCCGGCCCTGCGCGGCCGCGGTACCGGCTCTGAATTGCTGCAGCAGGCTGAAACGCTCGCTCTCAGTCTGGGACTGCGTTATTTAAAAACAGATACCTACGCCCTAAACGAAAAAGCTCAGCAGCTGTTTCTAAAGCACGGCTATCATTTCTGCGGTGAAATCCAGTTCCGTAAAATGGAGCACCAGTTTTACTGTTATGAAAAAGTACTGTAAAAGAAAAACACACCCTTTAAAAAGGGTGTGTTTTTACTTATAAAGCAGGGTCGTCCACGCCGTTGGCCTTAAAGGCATTGGCCCTGTCGATGCAGGTGCCGCATTCGCCGCACGGCCTGTCGCCGCCTTCATAGCACGACCAGGTATATTGATAAGGAGCACCCAAATTCAGTCCCAGCTCCACTATCTGCGCTTTATTTTTATTCAGCAGCGGTGCTTCCAGATGACACAATTTACCGCTGCCTTCATAAATGGCAGTATCCATAGCCGCATAAAACTCCGGCGTACAATCCGGATAAGCCCGTCCAGCCGCATCGTCAGCATGAGCGCCATAACAGATCGCATCAGCTCCCAATGAAATGGCAATAGCGGCAGCAGCGCTGATCAAAAGGCCATTGCGAAACGGTACATAAGTCGCTACCGTACCTTCGCCATGCTCAGCCAGCTGCTGTGCGTAGCTTTTATGTTCGATGGCTTCACTGCTGGCTGCCAGCAGTGAGCAATTACTATAGGACATGATGCCGGCAATATCCTGCTCCAGTAAACGTACACCATAATAAGCCACAACCTTACGGGCTGCTGCCATTTCCCTGCTGTGCTTCTGCCCGTAAAAAACACACAGCGCCGTGACATTTTCCGCACCGCAGACCTGCACAGCCTGCGCCAGACAGGTGGTGCTGTCGATACCGCCGCTTAATAACACTACTTTTTTCATACTGCAACCTCCGTCACAGATCGCGCCTGATGATGGCAGGCGGTAATTCTTCCCAGGGCTTGTATTGAATCGTACTGCAAAATACATAAGCCTTATAACGGTCGGCAGCTGTTTCAGCCGCTGCCGCTTTGGTCAGATCACGCTCACCGGCTTCACTGACCGGATAATACCTGAAAGCCTCCGCAAACAGCTGTGCCGCTTTTTCGTCATCACCATTATTATGTTCATGCTCAGCTAAAAATTTATAGGCAAAATAACGGTAAGGATTGATACCGTCGTTTCCAGCTTCCAGCTCCAGCATCTTTTCCGCTTCCTGTACAGCCTGCTCTTCTTTGCCTACCTCACGCAGGATCGCCAGCCGGCGATAAAACATATCGCCGCGGGAAGCGCTGCGGAAGGGATGTTTATAGGCCCGGCTCAATGTATAGGCCTGATCCAGATAATTCAAAGCAGCATCCTCATTACGGGCCAACTTCCAAACGATTTCAGCTATATCCCGCAGGCACAGCACTTTATGTTCAGCTTCGCTGAGGCCCATTTCCGGTGCATCCTCCATATCAGGCTCCACATCAAGTATCGTTGCCAGGACATGCATCGCGGCTTCTACCTCATCCATCCAATATAAAGCGCGCCCCACCGTCGAGCGGCAGCGCCAGTCGTTATAGTTGCTGATCATACCGCGGGGGACCGGATATTCACCGCCGGCCACATGGTTCACACACGCCTGCCATTCCTGTTCGTTCATAGTCAAGTCACACTCCTTACTGATTCTTATATTATTATTGTAGCATATTGCCGCCGCAGCGGCCTAAATAAAAATAACGCCCTCCTGCTTTTACAGCCTTTGCAAATAAAAAAGCGGCTGCCCGGCCGAAGCCAAAAGCAGCCATAAATAAGGGAAAGCGTTTTTAAAGCAGACTCACTTTTCGTTGCGCACATAACGGCGCGGCATCCGCGGACTGACGCTGCAGACCAGCTCGTAGCAGATAGTACCTGCCCACTGCGCAACCAGTTCCATCGGCAAATCTTTGCCGCCGAAAACGGTGACTTCGTCGCCCACTTTGACCGGAGGCAGGTCGGTAACGTCAAGCATCACCTGATCCATACACACGCGGCCCACGATAGGAGCCCTGCCGCCGCCAACCAGCATATAGCCCACGTTGGAAAGACGTCTGTTGACGCCGTCGGCATAACCGACCGGCACCGTGGCAATAACACTGGGACGGCTCAATGTATAAGTACGCCCATAACCGATAGTCGCACCGGCAGGCAGGCTTTTGACAAAGCTTACCGTCGATTTGACCGTCATGACAGGCTCAAAATCTTTATAACAATCGCTCATATGCGCAGGATGCAAACCATACAAAGTAATACCCTGACGCACCATATCCATCTGATATTCACGCAGTTCTGTCAAAGCGGCACTGTTGGCGATATGTGCCAGCGGTACCCTGATACCCTTCTCCCTGATCAGCTTCAGCGCTTCCTGGAAGCGTTCAAACTGATGCGCGGCATAGGCTTTGTCATCAGCATCTGCCGTTGCAAAATGCGAGAACACTCCTTCGATCTCAATGCCAGGCAGCGCCGCGGCCTTAGCCGCAAATTCACCCGCATCGCGAACATGTACGCCGATCCGATGCATACCGGTATCAATAGCGATATGGATCCTGGCTTTTTTATTCAATTTAACAGCCGCTTCGTTAAGGGCATATAAACGTTCTTCGTCAAAAACGGCGTGACTGATATCAAACTGCACTACAACATTGGCAGCTCCCGGCTGCAGCGAACCCAGCACTAAAATAGGCAGCCTGATACCTGCTTCACGCAGCTCAAGACCTTCCTGCAGCAGCGCTACGGCCAGAAAATCAGCGCCGTTCTTTTCGGCTTCGCGGGCTACCGCTACCGCGCCATGTCCGTAAGCATCAGCCTTGACAACGGCACACAGCTTAGTATGGGGATCAAGATTGCTTTTGGCGATCTGCACATTATGCGCCACGGCATCAAGATTGATCTCGGCCCACGCGCCCCGGTCGATATGATACATAAAACTAAACCCACCTTCACAAAAAAACGCAGGACACGTACGTCTGCGTGCGCCTGCGGCTGATACAAAATCCAATGACCTTATGGTCAAATTATATGCTTTTTAAAATGATTTGTCAATAATCTGCAAGGCTTCGACGCCGCAGGCGTCTGCCATTCCACCGCTTATTTGGAGGCAGTTTCCTGATCCTGTCCGTGACAGCTGGGTCCGCAGCCATTACAGCCGCTGCAGCCGGCACAACCGCCGGAAGATGTTTTTTTGAAGACGCTGCGCAGTGCCAAAATTGCCAGAGCCACTAAAATACCGCCAATAATATAATCAGCCATTTTTACACCTGCTTTCGTTCACGCTGCGCCATTACGGCTTCTGCCGCAGACGCTTTATTGTACCATAAATTTAAATTCGCTTAGGTTAGCTTTCGCTAACCACATTGTACTACGTTCCTGCTTTTTTGGCAAGCACTTAAAATATTTTTTACAGATAAGACAAATATTTTGAAACCAAAAAATTTAAAATATTTTACAGGAAAATCAAGCTGCAGCCACTTAAGCTTCTACTTTCCAGCGATCGAAAAAACTCAGCCTGCTTTCATACAAATGTACAAACCGCCCTACTAAAACTGCGGCCACTACTGTACCGGCTCCAACTCCTTGTAATGTACCGAATTCCACCCAGGAAATAATAATCGCTAAAGTGACCAGCGATATATCAAAACAATTTTTGATCAGGCTGAACTTTTTTTGAGTAACAAAAGCCAGTACACTGACCACACCTTCGCCCGCAACTAAAAAGATTTTAGCGCGCACCTCCAGAAAAACACCCAAAGCCAAGACAACAATGCTTAAAAGGCAAGCAAGCCATTGCTCCAGCGCACTGCCCGGTATAAACCAGTCCAACAGACCCATTGAAAAATCAATGCTGCAGCCAAAAGCCAGCGTCGTCAGCAGCTGGCCCACCAGCTCCCTTACATAAAGCGCCCTAAGAATGAGCGGCTGCGCCAGGATCATAACAATGTTCATCATGATCGTAATATCACCCAAACTAAAAGGTAAAAACATACTCATAACCCACGGTACACTGGAAATAGGCGATGTGCCCAAGTCAGCCTTACAGGACAGAGCGATACCAAAAGTCATTAAAAATATCCCCACGACAAACATCGCCAGCCGCGGCTTAAAATGCTGATTATGGACTGATCCCAATTCACTTTTCCTTCTTTCAAAACATAACAGGCAAGCTCCAAATAAAAAAACGGTTCTCAGCATGCAAGAAACCGTACGCTCAAGCCATTGGATTGTATCTTTATTTTACCATAAATCATGCGAATATAAAATATGACCCGGCATCTACAAATAAACGTCCGCAGCAAAAGCAGAAAGCCTGCCGATAAAAGGCAGGCTTTCCACACAGGGACACAAAAGGGTGAACAGGAAAAAGAGATTTTGAAAAAGTTGTTTTTTAGAAGCTGTAAGTTACATTGAGCATAAATTTGCTGTTTTGAGCATGACTGCCTTTCTGGCAGGCATAGCCTAAGCCATAAGTCCAATCACCTTTTTCAGCCTCCAGGCCCAGTTTGCCGACAAAGAAACCGCTGTCCATGATATCATAGCCAAGTCTGTCGGTCGCATTTACACCCGGAACGGTAATATCCATCGCAGTATTTTTATCACCTAAAGTCCAAACATAAGCGATATCGGCTGTCGGACGCACTTTCCAGCCGCCGGCAGTAACGCTTTCATGGCTGATGCTGATGCCTACCGGCAACAACCACAAATCAGCTTTATCGGTACTGTAATGAGCGGCCGTCTTCCCGTCGATACTGCCGTTATAGCTGTCTGTATCAATATTCATATAACGCAGGCCCGCATACGGTACATAGCTCGTTCCATGTCCATTGCTGATAACTTTTTCACCTTTGATGCCCATACTGATGACCTGCGTGTCAGGTTCGGCCTTGATTACGCCTTTGATGTCGCTACTGGTTTTGCTGTAACCGACATCGAAAATCAGATTGGTATCGCCGTTTTGGATACCGCCATAGTAACTGAGGCCCCAGAAGTCAAATTCATTTTTAGAGGCGCTGCCGGTGCTGTCACCGCTGCCGTAACTGAAAGCTATGCCGCTGCTGTATTTGCCACGGTCTGCAAAGTCGCCGCCTATGATAATACCGTTGTATTGCCCGTCATAGCTGACGCCGCCCATGTTATCGACTTTATCCTTGTTGTGGATATATTGTGCCCAGATGCCGCCGTTGTCAGCAGTATCAACAGCAGCTTTGCCGAAACCGCCGCTCTGTTCTGCAGCCGCCTTGGCCAGGGACAGATGTTCCTGCACCGCCGTCCCCAGATCCAGGGCTGCTAAAGCACCCGTGCGGGTAGCGCCGCTGTTTTCCGCTCCCTGGGCGAAGGAGTTGACTGCAGCGATAAAACCCTCTTTATCAAGCTTATTGTCATTAGCCAAATCAGTTAGATATTTGATCCCGGCATATTCTGTCCTGCTTTGATCCATAGCCTGCAAAATGTTCGGCAATGCGATGCCATCATATTTCTTTTGGACGTCCGTCTGTCTGACAGTTACTGTAAAATCACCGTCAGCAGTATTTTTCTCGATTTTCTCGATTTCAGAAAGCTTATTTACACTGACATCAACAGCTGCAGCATCTGCTGACCAGGACCAGCCATCAATCGTAGTATTGGCAAAACCTTTGGCGATCGTATAAGTTCCGGCATTAGTACTGGTCAGGTACAGCTTGGCTCCCTGATTGACTGTAAGCGTGGAACCTGATCCACCTGTCAACGCTGCAGTTCCACTTATTCCTATACCAGAACCGTTAACGATCAGCAGCGAGCCGTCGGCAAAACTTGCTTTATTAGCTTCCGCTGATGCGGCGGTCTTAGTGCCGTCAAGCAATATGCCGCCCTGAACTTGCAGTTTCTGGGCCTGGTCAATGTATAACGCCGCACTCACACCAGTTTTCCCCCAGGTCAATTCAGATTCTGCAAAAGCCTGCTCGGCTTTACCTGTATCGTCCGTTCCCAGGCTCAAAACCGAATTGCGCCCTACTGTCATCAATCCATTGACATTATTATTTGTAAAAGCTAATGCCGCCTTAGAAGCATTCCCAATCGTATCATTACCCTGCCATACAGGGTCTAAAACTACAGCCGCGCCGTTGAGATCAGCATTACCGGCAACTAAACTGCCCGCGCTGTTACCAGTACCGACACTAATTATTGCATTGCTGTCATTTACCGTAAGATTCCCTGCTTTAGCCGTACCTGTAACTTCTATCGTTCCTGTACTAACAGTCATACTCTGGGCTTCTAAAGCGCCTGTACCGCTTAGCTTAACCGTACTTCCTGATGAGCCAACAGTCAAACTATCGGTTTTGAGTGCAGCACCTTCGTTTACATTGATCGTGCCTTTATCAGCACTGATTTCATTAACCTTAAAAGTTCCGGCATCGACATTTACTTTACTGTCATCATTGGCAATGGCAACTGCCGCATTAAGATTGCCGCCGCTGGCCGTTCCCGCGACTCCAAGATTTAAAGTACCTGCATTAGTGCCGTCGCCAACTGCAACGGCAACATTAGTTTTCGCCGTACCACCAGATGTTTTTACCAAGGCATCATTTTCGCTGCCGCTGCCAACCAAAGTCAATTCTTTACCATCACCTACAGTTACTTTGCTTGCATCTGCAGCTGAACCGCCAAGAGCCAAATCTTTAACGCCCAGATTTTCAAGACCGCTACTGCCGATTGTTACATCATTAGTATCTACTTTACCTGTCACACCTGCATGTACCGCACCGGTATCAGCCAAATCACTGGCACTTGCTTCTGTTTGAATTTTTCCGTCAGTAGTGACTAAAGTCCCGGTAACAACTAGTCCCATTGTGCCGCTATCAGCGTTATTGAGTGCCGCTTTAGCTGTCTTTAACCAAGACAAATTATATTTCTCATCGCTCAGGATCAGTTTACCACTTTCAAATTTAACGGCATTATTCACTACAGACAATACATCACCACTATCAATAGCAGTACCTGCCGCTGTTAAGCCACTGGTAAAAATGTCTTTGGATGCCGCTTTTAAGGAGCCACCATTCACCACAAAAGAATTACTGGCTAAATTTTGATTATTTAGCGTACCGAAATCCATCGTACCACCATTCAATTTGACGCTACCATTACTGCCAGTCCCTTGGGTAACGAAGCTGTTGATGTTGATATTATTATAAACAGCGTCACTAGCGCCACTCAGATTAACAGTGCCACCGTCAACCGCTTTGACTATACCGTTAATTGTATTAGTTTTACCAGCAATATTAATCACACCATCATTTTTAGCAACAATGTCCCCCGTCAAGTGAACGGTTTTACCGGTACTGCCAACGGTGATTTGTCCATCAGCTTCGGCATTCAGTGCGTAAGAAGCAGTTTTACCAGCAGCAACGATAGTCGTATCACCTGATGTATTAACGGATGCTTGCCCTGATGTAAACAAAACCTCACCATTTTCATCTGTTATAGGTGCTCCACTGACAAAAATTCCTGTAGCATTACTGTTTGCAGATACGGCCTTAATATTAAGCTCCTTGCTGAAATTAGCAGCACCTCCCTGGTCCGTACCGGATTCCTTATTGGGCTTTGCCGAATGTACATATACGCCGAAAGCCTCTTGATCCCGGCTCTGTGCATTGATCTTTACATTTCCAGTATGGTTAACTACAGCGGACGGATACAAATCATTAGGCAAGCTTTGTGTATGATTGTCTATATCTACACCATAAACGTTGCCTGAACTGCTTGCAGCATTGATAATTGTATCTTTCGCACTGTAAACGACCTTAGGTGACCAGACGGCAATCGTACCAACAGCATCACCAGCCTTGGATGTACTGTTTATAGTAAGTTTTTCACCGCCAAAAGTTGCTTTTGTATAATAACTTGTCCAAACACCTATGGCAGTACCGTTATCCGACTCAGCATTCAATACCGTCGTAACATTATCGCCGATAGTTATCTTACCATAACCTTCACTACGTAATGCAGTTGCACAAGAAAGCTCATTATCTAAAGGATTTGTATTAGCATTTACAGTAATGTTTTTACTGCCAAATATTATTCCGTCACTGCCTGTTATACCACTGACATAAACTCCGTTAGCCCATTGCCCATATCCGTCTGGTTTTGGACCTGCAATCTCATCTGGTTTATACGAAGTAGTTATTCTGGAATCAATTACAGTATTATCGGCATCAAAAACAGCAACAGCATTACTTTGTACCTGTACACCATAAGCATCCGTACCACCCAAAGCAGTAACATTAGTCTCCTTACCGGAAAATTCAGCTTTACCGCTATTCCAAATATCGATACCTACTGCTGCTGTATCAGTATCCTTAACATCAGCCAGAACATTTACAGTCCCAACAGCAGTAAAATTGCCGCCGCCATTATTCCTGACAGCACGGGACTGGACACCCTCTCCGCCATAAGCTTCAATATCAATGTTTCCACGTAATGTAATATTACCGCCATTTTCCAATGCAATTCCATAAACACGGTCGTCACCATAAACAACCCTATTAGAAGCCTTTATATTTTCTGCTTCTATTATTATATCAGCACTATCAGCCACTATAGCAGCAGACCTGGCGCTGCTTTCTATTGTATGACTGCGATCGGCAACAGTATTTACATTTCCCGAAGATGTAATACTTACGTCTCCGCCAGCAGCGGCATAAATCGCTCCTGTCTGATCAGCATTTTTGACAATTATCTGCCCGCCATTTTCAGCAACGACATTACCAGTAAGGCTGACTTTCGCCATACCCATGTCATTGATTTTCACCAAAGCGTTAGAACCAGCATAGATAGCATTTTGGACCCCTGTAATATTAATTTCTTTGCCTGCATCAACGCTGACAAAAGCATCGCCTTTATCTCTGCCATTAGCAGCATAAATTCCATTTTTTCCAGCTTTAATATTAACTACATCGTCAGCGTTGAGAATAATGCTTGTTTTTCCTGTTTGAAAATCGTTAGACAGTAATCCTGTAGATTTTTCAGAAATCACATAAATATTTTTCCCCTGCAAATCCACTGTCACTTTGTTATCAGTAACATTACTATCCATATTAGCAGCACCTACTGCCGTAGAAGATGTCGACTGCAATGTTATATCACCAGAAGATTTAATTTTGACATCACTGGGATAATCTCCACTACAATTACTTAACTGTGCCCAAATAGCATTTTCATCTTTTGACTTTATTGAAACTGCATCAGCATCAATATAAATAAGTCCTCCTTGAGCATGTAAACCAATACTTTTTTCTGTTGTAATATTAAAAAGCCCCACTTTATCAAATATAATGGCACCATTAATATTACTATGAAGTAAACTGTCATTTATTACATTGCCTGTAATATCAACTTTTTTCACATTTGAAATCAATACCTTGGCATTGCTACTACTTTGTGCAGCGACAGCAAATTGAAGTCCTTCGCCATTTATAGTTAAATTTTCCATGTCTGTACCAATAATACTCAGCCCGGCATTATCAGCATTTAACATAACATTGCTTATAATATTATGCCCGTTCATCTCTATCGACGCTGGTATTTCACCAATAACATTATAAACAGTATCACTAGTCAGCTTTACCGTATTCTCAGCCCATACGTCCCCCCCAGATATACAAACGGACATTGTACCTGCCATAAGCAATGAAAGCATTACTTTTCTGCTTAAAGCTTTTTCCCTTGCACCATTCCTCAACATGAACCCGCACCTTCCTCTTTCTTTAGCCTCTCCCTGAAATCTGTCTGACAAATAAAAAATACCCGACCGTATAACGGGCAGGCATCAAAATTGTCCAAGTCGAGAATATCTCTGCTTGTGAGCAACTGGCTGTCATTTCGTTATACGAAGTAGACCCTATAGCTTTGCGTCACTGCCTTTCGACAGTTTTGCCGTTTTATATTATTTAATATTCTTTTACTTATTAAAAGAATATCATACTTTCTATATATCTACAAGCATATTTATTTGTATTTTTAAATATTTTTCTAGTAAATATAAATAAATCAGAACGACAAAAAAGCTCCGTCAAAAAGACGGAGCTTTTGTTTATTGTTTTATTACAGCAGGCAGTTGCTTTCAATCATCAAAAACTGTATTACGGGTCTCCCAGCGTTTAAACTGGCAATAGCCCCAGGGAGCATAAATGCCAAAAGTAACAGCAGTCAGAAGCATAATGACCAGCCATTGAAAAAAGAACCCCAGCCCGGTGCCGTCGAAACGCAGCCGCCTGCCTTCAACGTAGGTATTAGCACTGATCCAGCGCTGCTGCGCTGAATAAGCCCATGGGAAAAACAAGCCCACAGTAATAATAGAAACGACAGTCGTCCAAATGAGCAACCACAAATAGCCCAAGCCTGAACCAACAAAAACAAACGGTTTATTCATTGCGACACCCCCATTTACAGGATTTAAAATCAGCAGTCGTTTACTGCATTTTTTCTACTAATAATTTATTGACCATACCCGGGTTGGCTTTGCCGCGGGATTTTTTCATGACCTGACCGACCAGGAAGCCGATAGCACGGTCTTTACCGGCTTTAAAGTCGGCAATAGACTGCGGATTTTCGGCCAGCACTTCATCAACGATAGCGGCAATAGCGCCTTCGTCGCTGACCTGCTCCAAGCCCAGCTCTTTAACGAGGACTTTCGGAGATTTGTCGGCTTTGAGCATTTCGGCAAATACTTTTTTAGCAAGCTTGCTGGACAACACGCCGCCTTTGATCAGGGCAACCATTTCGCCCAGGTTTTCCGGTTTGATCGGGAAAGCATCGATTTCGATGCCTTCGTTGTTGAGATAGGCGGAAACGTCGCCCAAAAGCCAGTTGGCTACAGCTTTGTCATCACCGGCATTTTTGCAGGCAGCATCAAAGTAGTCGGCCATAGCTTTGGTGGCAACGATCAATCCTGCATCATAAGCAGGCAGGCCATTTTCTGTCATCAACCGCTGCTGACGCTGAGCAGGAAGCTCTGGCAGTTCATTTTTAACGCGTTCGATCCAGGCGTTGTCTAATTCTACCGGCACCAGATCAGGTTCCGGGAAATAACGGTAGTCATGCGCTTCTTCTTTGCTGCGCATGGACAAGGTCATACCCTGTGCGTCATCCCATGTACGGGTCTCCTGCACAACATGGCCGCCGCTTTCAACAAGGTCGATCTGCCGCTCGACTTCGTACTCGATCGCGCGCACCAGAGCGCGGAAAGAGTTAAGGTTTTTGATCTCGGCGCGGGTACCGAACTCGGCAGCGCCTTCCGGCATGACAGAGATATTGGCATCACAGCGCAGACTGCCTTCCTGCATTTTGCAGTCGCAGACATCAGTATATTCCAAAATAGCTTTTAATTGTTCCAGGTAGGCGCGGGCTTCTTCGGAGCTGCGCATATCAGGCTCGGAGACAATCTCGATCAGAGGTACGCCGGCACGGTTGTAGTCTACTGCCGACGAGTCGGAGGTACTGATCGTAGCGCCGCTGTGGTTCAGCTTCCCGGCATCTTCTTCCATATGGATACGGGTCACGCCGATGCGTTTTTTCCCGCCTTCCACTTCAATGTCGATATGCCCGCCCAGGCAAATAGGCTGATCGAATTGAGAGATCTGATAGTTTTTTGACAGATCGGGATAAAAATAGTTTTTACGGTCGAATTTATTGAATTTCTGGATATCGCAGTTCAGAGCCAGTCCCGCACGAATCGCAAATTCCACCACCTGTTTGTTGAGCACAGGCAAAGCGCCGGGCATCCCCAGGCAGACCGGGCAGACATGGGTGTTAGGCTCGCCGCCGAACTCAGTCGAGCAGGAGCAGAACGCTTTAGAATTTGTTTTGAGCTCGGCATGGACTTCCAGGCCGATAACAGTAGTATATTTTTTCATTATTTGTTACCTCCTAACGGTGCCAGTACCTTGTGGTATTCGTTGGCTTGTTCAAAGGTATAGGCTGCACGCAGCACGGTTTCTTCGTCCAGCGGTTTGCCGATCAGCTGCATGCCCACAGGCATACCGTCCGCGAAGCCGCAGGGTACGGAAATACCCGGCAGGCCCGCCATATTGACCGGAATGGTGTAAACGTCGAGCATATAGATGGACAAAGGGTCCATTTTGCCGTCGATAGGATAAGCAACGACCGGGGAGGTCGGCGCCAGGATAACGTCACATTTTTCAAAAGCGCTGTCAAAGTCGCGGCGGATAAGCGTGCGCACCTGCATGGCTTTTTTATAGTAAGCATCGTAATAGCCGCTGCTCAAAACATAAGTTCCCAGCATGATACGGCGTTTTACTTCCGCGCCGAAGCCTTCTGTACGGCTGAGCGTAGTCATTTCGGGCGCGCTGGTGGCATTAGCCGCACGGAAACCGTACCGGACGCCGTCATAACGGGCCAGATTGGCGGAAGCCTCCGCCGGAGCAATGATGTAATAGGTAATGACCGCATATTCGGTATGAGGCAGGGAAATCTCAACGATCTCAGCGCCCATGGCTTCGTATTGAGCGATTGCTTTTTTCAGTTCGGCATGGACTTTGGGGTCCAGGCCTTCGCCGTAATATTCTTTCGGCAGACCGATACGCAGGCCTTTAACGTCCTGACGCAGAGCTTTGGTAAAGTCAGGCACTTCCACCGGCAGCGAAGTAGAATCATGCTCGTCCTTGCCGCAGATAGTATTGAGCACTGTAGCGGCATCGGTAACGTCGCGGGTGATCGGCCCGATCTGGTCGAGCGAAGACGCAAAAGCCACGCAGCCGTAACGGGAAACACGGCCATAGGTCGGTTTGATACCGACACAGCCGTTAAAAGAAGCAGGCTGACGAATGGAACCGCCGGTATCTGAACCCAGAGTCCAGATAGCTTCGCCAGCCGCGATAGCAGCGGCACTGCCGCCGGAGGAACCGCCAGGTACGCGGTCCAGGTTCCATGGATTATGAGTAGCCTGGAAATAAGACGATTCAGTAGTAGAACCCATCGCAAATTCGTCCATATTTGTTTTGCCGAGGAAAATAGTTTCTTCGGCGCGAAGTTTTTTAATAACATGCGCATCATAAATCGGCACAACATTAGCCAGCATTTTGGACGAACAGGTCGTCAAAAGACCTTTAGTGCAGATATTATCTTTGATCGCGCCGGGGATGCCGGCCAGCGGAGCGATTTTTTCACCGGCGGCGATCATGGCGTCAACCTTGGCCGCCTGTGCCAAAGCATTTTCTTTATCCAGCGTCACATAGGCTTTGACCTGATCCTCGACAGCGTCGATGCGCTCATACAGAGCTTTAGTCAGTTCCACGGAGCTGATTTCTTTATTAACGAGTTTATCATGCAATTCATGAGCAGTGCTCTTGTAAAGATCCACAGTAGTTCCTCCCTCTCTTATTCGATAACGCGGGGCACTTTAAAGCCGCCGTTATGGACTGCCGGAGCATTTTTCAGCGCTTCTTCCTGAGTAACGCCGGGCAGAGCTACGTCCTCACGGAACGCGTTGCTGATCGGCAGCACGTACGGAGTCGGCTCGATGCCTGCGGTATCAAGCTTCTGCAAAATATCGGCATAATTGAGGATCTGATTGAACTGTTCCGTGAATTTTTCCATTTCACCCTCAGGAATAGTCAAACGGGAAAGCTGGGCGATGTATTCTACATCTTTGGTCGTGACCTTCATTTTTTCACCTTCCTATGATAAATGTTCTTCATTATATGCAATAAATCGGATATATTATATCACAAATTGTCCTATACTTCTATAATATCCATCATATACCGCTTTGCTTCAGCAACTGCCGCGGCAAAAAAATAAACCCGCCTTGTTTAATTTATTTCTTTTGCACTGTCAATCGATCTCTATTTGAATATTTTCACCTGGCTTCAATGCCTGTTTTCGCCAAATTTACAGCATTGTCACACAAAAGCGATTATAATAATAGTAGAAGGAGTGTGACAGCTATGCAAAATATCAACGCTTTCGACCATGCGGAAACTATTTTAAAGGTTTTGGCGAAGGGTGCTTTTCTTACTACTGCCGCAGGCGGCAGACACAATACGATGACGATTGGCTGGGGAGCGCTGGGCAATATTTGGGGCAAACCTGTTTTTACCGTAATGGTACGTCACTCACGCTATACGCACGAGCTGATCGAAGCCCATAACGAATTTACCGTCAGTTTTCCGCTGACCGCCGCTTTCAGTAAAGCACTGGGGCTATGCGGCAGCAAATCAGGACATGACATGGATAAATTCGCCGCGGCAGAAATCACCCCTGCTGAAGGGCAGACCGTTAAAGTGCCCGTCATCAAAGGCACAGGGCTGCATCTGGAATGCCGCATCGTGGAAAAACGCGAAATGGCACCGGAAAATTTTGATAAGGCCCTGGCCGACAGATGGTATGCCGATAAGGATTGGCACACTTACTACACCGGCGAGATCACAGCCGCTTATCTGGACAAATAAAAATTTTAGCTTCATAAACGCCAAACGACTGCATAATAAAAATTATGCAGTCGTTTGTTTTTCTATTATATTTTTAAAAAAGCTTCTGTTCCTTTGTCTCTGTCCCCGATACTTCAGCTGCACCGCTTAGCAAGCGCAAAAATTCGGCTTCGTCGATAACAGTCACACCCAGCTGTTCCGCCTTCGTCAGCTTACTGCCTGCTTCGGCACCGGCGACGACATAGTCCGTTTTTTTACTGACGCTGCCGCTGACCTTAGCGCCCACGTCCTGCGCCATAGTCTGCGCTTCAGCACGTCCCAAAGTCGGCATCGTACCTGTAAAGACCATAGTTTTGCCATAAAAGGGATGCTCTTCGCTGACAGCCTGAACCTGCATTTCCATATTCAGACCCAGCTCTTTCAGACGGGTGAGCAAGTCGCGGTTCGACGGCGACGCCAAATAAGTAACGACGCTTTCAGCTATCTTCGGTCCAATATCGTCGATAGCGGCGATCTGCTCTGCATCGGCAGCCAGCAAATTCTCGACCGTACCGAAATGCACTGCCAGCAGCCTAGCCACCTTGGCCCCGACGTGACGGATGCCCAGGCCGAAAAGCAGCCGGTCGAAGCTCTGCTCCTTGCTGGCGGCAATAGCTTTCACTAAATTTTCCGCCGATTTTTCACCCATTCTATCCAGCACTACCAGCTGTTCTTTAGTCAGCAGATACAGGTCGCTGACGTCGCGGATCAGTTCCGCCTCCAGCAGCTGATTGATCACCGCCGGTCCGCAGCCTTCGATATCCATTGCTCCTTTAGAAGCAAAATGGATCAGCCCTTCGCGTCCCAAAGCCGGGCAATGCGGATTAGTGCAGCGCAAAGCTGCCTCACCGTCTTTACGTTCAACAGCCCAGCCGCACTCCGGGCATTCCTGCGGCATCGCATAAGGCTTCGTATCTTCCGGCCGTTTGCCCAGCACGACATGCAGCACCTCCGGGATGATCTCACCGGCTTTATTGATGACCACCGTATCGCCGATCCTGATATCCTTCGCTTTAATAAAATCTTCATTGTGCAGCGTAGCCCTGCTTACCGTACTGCCCGACAGCCTTACCGGCGTCAGTACCGCCGTCGGCGTCAGCACGCCTGTGCGCCCAACCTGGATCACGATATCCTCCAGCCTGGTTTCAGCCTGCTCAGGCGGAAATTTAAAAGCGATCGCCCAGCGTGGGTCCTTGCCTGTCGCACCTAAAATATCCTGCTGATAAACAGCGTTGACTTTAAGTACTGCGCCGTCAGTATCATAAGCCAGACTTTTACGCCGGGAGTCAAAGTCCCTGATATATTCTATTGCCTCATCGATACTTTTTACGATACGGTAATTTTCACTGACCTTAAAGCCATAATCAGCCAGCATCGCCAAAGAATCGGCATGCTTGTCCCTGGCTCCTTCGCCTACGGCATAAGCAAAAAAGCTTAACGACCGCTGCGCCGTTACGTTAGGGTCCAGCTGACGCAGACTGCCGGCAGCCGCATTACGCGGATTGGCAAATTCGCTCTCGCCGGCCTCCAGGCGCTGTTCGTTCAGCTGCATAAAAGCATGCCTTGGCATATAGATTTCACCGCGCACATCTAAAAGCTCCGGCGGCGCGGCGCCGTTTTTCATATTCAGCACCAAAGGGATCGACCGGATCGTGCGTACATTGGCTGTTACATTTTCGCCGGTCACACCGTCACCGCGCGTTGCCGCCCTTACCAAACGTCCATTTTCATAAATCAGGCTGCAGGCCAGTCCGTCGATTTTCGGCTCCATAACATATTCTACAGCGCTGCCTTCCGGCAGACCGCTGCGCACACGCTGATCAAAAGCTACCAGCTCTGCATCCGAAAAAGCATTGCCCAGACTCAAAAGCGGCGTCAGATGTCTGACCTCAGTAAATTCGGGATTCACCTTCCCGCCTACACGGCGCGTCGGCGAATCGGCAGGCACATCGTCAGGCCAGGCCGCTTCCAGCTCACGCAGGCGCACCAGCATCCGGTCATATTCTGCGTCGGTGATCTCAGGTGCATCCAGCACATAATATAAAAATTCGTGATGGCGGATCTCTGCCCGCAAATGTTCGGCCTCGTTTTTAGCCTGTGCGCGTTCCAGTTCCATGACTGCCTCCTTTATTGTGCTGCCCTTCGGCGGCTTCTGTTTTTCAGGCTTTAGTCTCATTGTTTCAAAAATCAGAGTGTCAAATTTAATTTTACTATTCTATATATGGTACGGCACTTTGCCACCAAAACACTATTTAATTACAGCTTCTTCAATACTGCATACTTGGTCAGCAGGCTGCGGATACCGGCACCGGCAAACGCGATTTTCACTTCCTGCCCATCCTGCGACGATGTAACACTGACGACTGTCCCCACGCCCCATTTAGCATGGCTCACCTTATCGCCGGCCTTAAAACTGCCGCCGGCAGCAGCTCCCGCAGTGCTCATTGCCTGCTTGGGAATAAAGCTTTCCTGCCCGCCCAGGAACCAGTTCGTATCACGGCTGCGTTTCTGCGGTTTTGCTTCCACCATATTGATCGTCCTGCGTTCTAATGCCGGACGTTTGAAGACCGTAACCAGATTACGCGGCACTTCCTGTAAAAACCGTGACGGCGGGTAGGACACCGTATGCCCATAAATAGTCCGCATCTTTGCATTGCTCAAAAAGAGCTGTTTCTCTGCACGGGTGATGCCAACATAACACAAGCGGCGTTCTTCTTCCACTTCTTCCTCGTTCATCAGCGTCCGCGCATGTGGGAAAATACCTTCCTCCATGCCGGCCAAAAAGACGATCGGGAATTCCAGACCCTTCGAAGAATGCAGTGTCATCAGCGTAATAGCGTCCTCACCCAGCTCGGCATCATCGATATCCGACACCAGCGCCACATGCCCCAGGAAATTTTCCAGATTATTCTCTTCTTCCGTCTTGGCAAATTCCTGCCCGACCGACATCAATTCCATCAGGTTGTCGATGCGGCTCTGCGCCTGCGCTGTATGCTCATTCCGCAGTTCTTCCATATAACCGGTCTTATTCAGCACCTGTTCGATCAGTTCCTCTACCGGCAGGTTATCAGCCTGATTCATCAAATCAAAAATGATAGCCGCCAGTTCATCCAGCTTGCTGACGAAACGGATGCTCAGTCCTTCGACCTGCGCGGCATTCGATACCACGTCAAACAACGACATCCCATTTTCAGCGGCATGGGCCTGCAGCTTGGCCAGCGTTGCATCGCCGATACCGCGGCGCGGCACATTGATGATCCGCAGCAAACTCAGCGAATCTGCCGGGTTAAAAATAACTCGCAGATAAGCGATGATATCCTTGATCTCCTTACGGTCGTAGAATTTAAGTCCTCCGACCATATTATAGGTGATCCCGCTTTTGATAAGCATTTCCTCAAAAATACGCGACTGCGTATTCGTGCGGTACAAGACTGCCATCTCGCCCAGCTTCATATTCTGCTGCCCCTGCAGCTCCTGCAGTTTTTCGATCACAAAACGGGCCTCATCGCGTTCGTCGATAGCCTGAAAATAAGTGATCGCCACACCATTATCATTATCCGTCCACAAATTTTTAGGTTTGCGGCCTGTATTATTTTCAATAACAGCATTCGCAGCATCCAAAATAACCTGCGTACTGCGGTAATTCTGTTCCAGCTTGATGATTTTGGCTTCGGGATAATCCTTTTCAAAATCCAGAATGTTTTGGATATCAGCACCGCGCCAGCCGTAAATGCTCTGGTCGGCATCGCCCACGACACAGATATTACGATGTCTGGCCGCCAGAAGCTTGGTTAAAAGATATTGGGCATGGTTGGTATCCTGATATTCGTCTACCAGCAGATAATCAAAACGCTCCTGATACTTGGCGCGCACTTCTTCGCTTTCCTGCAGCAGCCGTATCGACAGTACCAGCAGATCGTCAAAATCCACCGCGTTATTGACCAGCAGTTTATTCTGATAACGTTCATAGATCTCCGCAACTTTCTGATTGTAAAAATCCGAAGCAGCTTTACTGAAATCACTAACGCTCTGCAGCTGGTTTTTGGCATTGGAAATGCGCGACGCGATACCGGCCGGCTGAAAACGCTTTTCATCCAGATTCAGTTCTTTTAAAATCTGTTTAATCAGGTTCTGGCTGTCGCTGCTGTCATAGATAGCAAAATTACTGCCATAACCGCCTAATTTAGTTATTTCCATCCGCAAAAAACGGGCACAGAAAGCATGGAAGGTAAACAGCCAGACAT
>UMKN01026739.1_pt1 | contig 25898 bp, 23 predicted proteins | sample 1966321 | NCBI WGS metagenome assembly UMKN01 (sample SAMEA4836177, study PRJEB28245) | human gut metagenome | biome: gut microbiome; material: fecal sample | place: Denmark | collected 2008
TATGGAAAATAAAATACCTCTCCTTGTCATTGCAGGGCCTACCGCCAGTGGAAAGACCGCCTGCGCAGTGGAGCTTGCAAAGATATATGACGGTGAGATAGTTTCCGCAGACTCTATGCAGATATATAAGGGTCTGAGCATCGCCACTGCAAAGCCTACCAAAGAGGAAATGCAGGGCGTGCCACATTATCTTGTAGATTTTCTCGAGCCTGAGCAGGCTTTTTCCGTGGCAGACTATGTGAAGCTCGCAGGTGAGCGTATCAGAGAGATACACAGCCGTGGCAAAGTTCCTATTCTCTGCGGGGGAACAGGACTATATATAAGCTCACTTGTGAACAACGTAATCTTTGACGATACCGAAACGGACGGCTCAGTCAGAAAACGTCTTGAGGAGGAAGCCAAGACGCTGGGCGGTCACGCTTTGTGGGTAAGGCTCAGAGAGGTCGATCCCGAAACTGCGGAGAAAGTCCATGAGAACAACCTGCCAAGGGTCATACGAGGACTTGAAGTCTTTGAAACAACAGGCATACCCCTTTCACAGCATAAGGTGAACAGCCGTCGTGAGAAGTCGCCATATAACGCCTGCATTATCGGTCTTACAGCTTCCGACAGACAGTATCTCTATGACCGTATAAACCACCGTGTTGATGTAATGGTGGAAAACGGGCTTATAGAGGAGTGCAGAGTTTTTTATGACAGCTTTACCCCTGCTACAGCTTATCAGGCGATAGGCTATAAGGAGCTTGTGCCGTATTTTGAAGGCAAAGCTGAGCTTTCCGAGTGTCTCGACAAAATCAAACAGGAAAGCCGCCGTTATGCCAAAAGACAGCTTACCTGGTTTAGACGAGTTGACGGAATTCAGTGGGTGGAAACAGATAAATTTGATAGTTTTCAAAAAATTATAGAAAATATCAAAAATATTATAGCCAAATCGGAAATTATGTGATATAATATAATTTGAAAGATTTTATAGTAAAAAAAGCAATACATTGCTGTAAAAATTTTTAGGAGTGTTATTTATGAATAAGAATCTTAATCTTCAGGACGTTATACTCAACCAGATCAGAAAAGACAAAATAGCGTCTACTTTTATCCTTATGAACGGCTACCAGTTCAAAGGCGTTGTAAAGGGCTTTGACAGCTATGTTGTAGTTCTCGATTGCGAGGGCAAGCAGAACATAGTTTATAAGCATGCTATCTCAACTATCGTTCCGTCAAGATATATCAACGTTCTTGACGCCGCAGGCAATTCAGATATTTAAGAGGGCAGTAAAAAATGAATTCTCTGACCGTTAAAATACTTACCGGTCTGCTTTCTGTGCTGATAATCACAACTATCGGCAGTCAGATATACAGTGCGCTTACAGAGCGTCATGACACCGAGGAAGCTGTGCTTGTTACTATCAATGAGGATATTGCTTTTAAGGGCGTTATAATCAGAGATGAAAAGGTGGTCACCTATGACGGCGGCGGAGTTTTGGATTATACCTATTCCGACGGCAGTAAAATATCTGTTGGCAATACCATAGCGTCAGTTTATTCTTCTGAGGACGCTGTTACAGCGAAAAACAAGATAAAGATACTTGAAAGCGAGATAGCCGCCCTTGAAAGAGCACAAAATCCGGGTACAACGAATTATGTTCAGCCTGAAACGCTCAAAAGCAAGATAGATAAGGAATATAAGGAGCTTCTCTCATATTCTTCTCAGGATAATTTCTCTGAGTTTGCAAAAACAAGAGAGGATATGTCCCTTGTGATGAATATTTATAATATCGTCACAAAGACCGAGCAGAGCTATGACGAAAGGATAAGCCAGCTTCAGGCGAAAGTCAAGGAGCTGGAGGAACAGACCTCAGGCTCAGGAAAAACGATCACTGCTGACGAAACAGGCTATTTTGTTTCCTATGCAGACGGCTATGAGAGCGAGCTTACTATGGAGAACGCTTCACAGCTCACTGACAAGGATATCCAGAAGGTCATCGACCAGCCTAGTAAGGACGCACCGAACGCCATTGGCAAAATGTTTTCCGACTATTCATGCAGGATAGCAGGGATCATGGAAAACGATAAAAGGATAACAGAGGGCGCATGGCTCAGAATGACGCTCAGTACCACAAAAAACATCTATGACGTTAAGGTGGAGTCTGTTAAGCCTTGTGAGGACGATGAGAACAAAGTGGTCGTCGTGCTTTCCTGTGACAGACTTGACGAAGCTCTTGTTGAGTCAAGGGTGCAGTCTGCGGAGCTTATCTTCGACGAGTATCAGGGCCTTAAAGTTCCAAGAAGTGCGATACGTTTTCAGGGCGATCAGAAGGGCGTTTATGTGATACTCGGCAAGGACGTTACCTTTAAGAAGATCAATGTTATTTATGAGGGCGATGATTATGTGCTCTCTGAAAATACCTCAAACGAGGATTATCTGCTGCTTTACGATCAAATTTTGTTAGAGGTGGTATCAGATGAAGATGTGCAGCAAAGTAGATCAGACAGCAACGCTGTCACCTCAGGATAATTATTTTCCGGAGGTTCTTGAAAACTGTAAGGAAATATGTTATAATGTAGAGAACGCCAAAGCAAAATGGCGTAAGCCTGACGAAGAAGTCAGGATAATGGCTGTCACAAAGACAGTGCCGCCTGAAAAGGTGAATTTCGCTGTGGCTCAGGGCTTTAAGCTGCTGGGCGAAAACAGGGTGCAGGAGTTTCTTTCCAAGAAGGAAGCTTACGATAAAAGCGCAGAGGTGCAGTTTATCGGACATTTGCAGACCAATAAGGTGAAATATATAATCAATGATGTTACTCTGATACAGTCTGTCGATAACCTGAAGCTTGCTCATGAGATAAGCAGGCTTGCAGTGAAGAATAATAAAACTATGAACGTCCTTGTGGAAATAAATATAGGCGACGAAGCTACTAAAAGCGGCGTTTCCGCTGAAATGGCTGAGGAGCTTGTAAGACAGACCGCGCAGCTGCCTAACGTTTCCGTAAAGGGTCTTATGGCTATCCCTCCTGTTGGCTCAGGGGAGGACGTTTTTGAAAAAATGCACGGTATCTTTCTTAGTGTAAAGGGAAAGGATATACCGAACGTGTCTATGGATATTCTCTCAATGGGAATGTCTGGGGACTATGAGCTTGCCATAAAGCATGGATCAAATTTGGTGAGGATCGGAACAAAGCTTTTCGGAGCTAGAAAATATTTGGAGGATTAAAAATGGGTGCAATGCAGAAATTAAAAAATCTCTTTGTAGGCGAAGATGAACTTGAGCAGGAGGACGCAATGTATCAGCAGCCGATGTATGAGAATAAAACAGAATACAACGAAGCACCAAAGAACACAGGTGCATATGGCAATAACGCACGTCCGGTAAGAATGGAGCAAACCACGACTTTGCAGATAGTTCTTGCAAGACCAAACGATTTTTCAGAGGTCAAGTCTATCGGCGGCGATATAAATGAGGGAAAGACAGTTCTTCTCAACCTGGAAACTGTAAAGAGCGAGGACGCAAAGAGAATACTTGACTTTATCTCAGGCGTTGCGTATGCAAATGGTGCAGACATCAAGATGATGGCTCAGAAAACTTTCGCTATCATGCCTAGAAACGTTGGCTTCTCAGGAGTTGACCTTATGAGCGAGCTTGAAAATAACGGCTACAGCTTCTAAAAATGGCTCGTGCTAAATATCAGTTTTTGCCCGACCTGTCTGAGGACGATATCCGTCTGTTAGACAGAGTGTCCGATTGGATAATGGCGGCTGATGAAAAGTATATAACAAAGTTTTCTGCGTTTCTCGATGAAAGGCAGTGTCAGCTGTGTGAAAAACTCATGGCGTCTGTGAAATATGAGAATTATAGGCTTTGGGGCGGATATGAAAACGCCGCAAGGCGTATGCTGTGCGTCTATCCTGAATATGGCGAGGCAGAAAGTGAAGATTTTCCTATCACCGCAATTACACTGCTGTATCGCAAAGAGGATAAAATAACTCACAGAGATATCCTAGGCTCGCTTATGGGACTAAAAATAAAAAGAGACAGCGTTGGCGACATTCTTGTGGGAGAGGGAAAGTCAGCGGTGTTCCTGCGTTCTTCTGTGGCAGGCGAGGTTACAAGCGCCCTGACGAAAGTTGGCAGAGCAGGAGTGAAGCTCCGGGAGGGCTATGACGGCAGTATACATATTGAGCAGAAAATTCAGGAAATAAGCGGTACTGTGGCTTCCATGCGTGCAGATTGTATATTAAGTCTTGCCGCAAGGATATCACGAGAAAAGTCAGCACAGCTTATAAAAAACGTGGGCATCGAAATAGACCATATGCCGAAAAATTCACCGAAAATACTTCTTGAAGAGGGCTGTACATTTTCAGTGAGAGGATACGGAAAATTCAAGCTGCTTTCAGTTGACGGCACAACTAAAAAAGACAGAATACATATAACTTTAAATAAATTTGTGTAAAGATCACGGAGGTCCTAGTATGTTAAATCCAAATAATATTAAAGGAAAAACTTTTGATACCGAGAAAAACGGTTATTCAAAAGAAGACGTAAAAGAATTTCTCGGGCAGGTAGCCGAGGATTATGCCGAAGTCGTAAAGGCAAATCAGGATACCGAAGCTAAGATAATCAAGCTCGTTGAGAAGATAAACGAGTACAGAGAGGACGAGGAAGCTATCCAGCAGGCTCTTGTCGTGGCTCAGAAAGAGTCAAATAAGATACTTACTGAGGCCAAAACTCAGGCTCACGATATGATCGAATCTGCCAAAACAGAGCAGGTAAGACTCGCAGAGCAGAGTGCCTCTGAGTGTGAGAGAATAGTTAAGGAACATAAGGAAAAGTGCGCTGAGCTTATCAGAACTAATACCGAGATAACAGAAAAGAAGATAAATGAAGTAAGAGCCGCTTATGACGAGGAGCTTGCTAAGTTTGAGAACCTCAAGGCTGAGGTAACTCAGTTCAAGGCTGACCTTACTCAGCTTTATAACAAGCAGATAAGACTTATTATGGAAATTCCTGCTTCCGAGCCTGCCGAGGATACAGCAGAGGAGTATGAGGAAGAAGAAACCGTCGAGGAAACTCAGGAAGCTGCAGAGGAGCAGGCAGAGGAAACAGCTGAGCCGGAGGGAGCTGTTGAGACTGAATCTGCACCTGTTACTGACAGTGAGCACGTTGAGAAGATACTTAACACTGGTTCTTTCGACCCTGTTATACCAAAGACAGCTCCTGCTGAGCTTAAGTTTGGAAAAAATAACTAATTTAAAGGCTCTGTTTTTCGCAGAGCCTTACTGTTCATAAATGGAGTAGGGAATAGATGTTTGTAATTTCGCTTGTTATCATGGCAGTTCTCGTTGCCGCCGACCAGCTCATAAAGCTTGCCGTGACAAATAACCTGCCGTTGAATGGTCAGCCTGTGGAGGTCATAAAGTTCGGTAGCTTTAAGGTGTTCAGCCTGACCCATATAAGAAACACAGGAGCAGCATGGAGCATGATGTCAGGAAAGACCTGGTTTCTTATCGGTCTGCCTGTTGTCGTACTGATTGTGGCGGTGATCTATATGTATAAGATACGCAAAGGCTCAAAGCTGGAGCTTGTGTCGCTGGCTATGGTGCTTGCAGGCGGTATCGGCAACCTTATCGACAGAATAAGGGTAAAAGAAGTTGTGGACTATATCAAGTTCGAGCCTATCAATTTCCCTATTTTCAACTTTGCGGATATCTGTATCGTTATCGGCGGAATCTTGTTCGTCATCTGTTTTTGCTTTTTGGACGAAAAGAAAAAGCCGATCCGTGACGATATAAAGGTCAAAGACGAAAATGACAAAGCTTGATTTTATTGTAACTGCTGAGCAAACAGGCGAGCGTATCGACAGATTTTTGTCAGCGCAGGATACAGGTCTTACACGTTCCGCTGTGCAGAAGCTTATCGAGGATGGTGGCGTCACAGTTGGAGGCAAAAAAGTATCGAAAAATTATAAGCTGCGTAATGGTGACAGCGTTGAGATAATTATTCCCGACCCTGTGGAGCTTGACGTCAAGCCACAGGATATCCCCGTGGAAATAGTCTATGAGGACAGCGAGCTGCTTGTGGTGAATAAACCTAAAGGCATGGTGGTGCACCCTGCCGCAGGCAATCCCGATGGCACTTTGGTGAACGCATTGCTTTATCATTGTCAGGGCAGGCTTTCTTCAATAAACGGCGTCATTCGCCCTGGGATAGTTCATAGGATAGACAAAAATACAAGCGGTCTGCTGATCGTTGCCAAGACCGACAGCGCACATAACTTTCTTGCGGCTCAGATAAAAGAGCATAGCTTTACAAGAGAGTATGAAGCTGTACTCACAGGCGGTCGCCTAAAGACTCCTACCGGCACTGTGGACGCACCTATCGGCAGAAGCAAATATGACAGAAAGAAAATGTGCGTGACAGAGCAAAACTCCAAACACGCAGTTACCCATTATGAGGTGCTGGAGGAGTTCGGGCAGTGTTCACTGGTGAAATTCCGCCTTGAAACAGGTCGAACCCACCAGATAAGAGTACATTCCGCCTATATCGGTCACCCTGTCTACGGCGACGATGTTTACGGCAAAGCTGTAAAGGGAATCGAGGGGCAGTGCCTCCACGCAAAGAAAATTGGTTTTATACACCCTGCGACCAAGGAATATATGGAGTTTGACAGCGAATTGCCCGATTATTTTCAGGCGGTGCTGAAAAAACTCAGAGCAGGGAATTGACCCACGGAAGTGATTTTATGTTTGAAGATATATCAAAAGTCCTGCTTATAACGGATATGGACGGAACTTTTCTCCCCGCAAGCAAGATACCTACCCCGAAAACTCTCGCCGCTGTCAAGCGTTTTGAAGAGGCTGGGGGCAGATTCTCTATCGCTACAGGCAGAGCCATTCAGGCGGCTAGACAGTATTTTGACATGGTGAATGTGAATTGTCCTATCATAATGTCAAACGGTGGAATGGTCTATGATATCCATACGAAAGAGCAGATATATAACGTCTTTCTGCCAAGCTTTGCGGCGGATATCGTCAAGGAGATACTTGCCGATAATCCTTATGTTGGCTGTGAAGTGCTTACTGTCAACGAGGTCTATGTGCCAAGCATGACCCCTATGGAAAAGCGCCATAACGAGATCTGTAAGCTCATTCCCGTTCAGTGCGCCGTTGACGAGATACCTGACAAGAACTGGTACAAGGTGCTTTTTGCAGTTGAGCCTGAGCGTATGGACGAGCTTATAAACTATGTGGCAAAAAAAGGCTACAAAGGAGTAGATTTTGTGCGTTCAAGTATCGAGTATTACGAGATACTTCCACAGAATATATCAAAAGGTACGGCTCTTGAGGAGCTGAGAAAAGCTTGTGGCATGGAGGATTTTACTTTCGTGGCAGCAGGCGACTATAATAATGATATTGAACTTCTTCAAGCGGCTGACGTGGCATATTGCCCGTCAAATGCGGCAGAGGAGGTCAAAAAGGTTGCGGATAAGGTCTTTGAGCAGTCCTGCGAGGAGGATTTTATTGCCGCGGTCATAGATGAAATTTTTGAAAAACTGAAGAAATAATATTTTTTGGAGGTCAAAAGTATGGACGAAACATTAAAGAAACAGCTTGAGATCACAGCCTGCAAGGTTCGTCTTGGAATACTCGAGGGAGTATTCAACGCAAAGTCGGGTCATCCGGGCGGATCGCTCTCTATAGCAGATCTGCTCACTTATCTCTATTTTGCCAAGATGAACGTATATCCTGATAAGCCGGAAGAGCCTGAGAGAGATAGACTCGTGCTTTCAAAGGGTCACACAGCACCTGCACTCTATGCTACTCTTGCAGAAAAAGGCTTTTTTCCAAAGGAGGAGCTGAAGTCCCTCAGACATATCGGTGCAATGCTTCAGGGTCACCCTTGTATCTCTATCCCTGGCGTAGATATGTCCTCTGGATCCCTTGGACAGGGCATTTCTGTTGCCTGTGGTATGGCGCTTTCAGGAAAGCTCACAAGCGATACTTATAAGGTGTATACTATCCTTGGCGATGGTGAGATCGAAGAGGGTCAGGTATGGGAGGCTGCAATGTTTGCTGCTCATTATAAGCTTGATAACCTCGTTGCTGTTGTGGATAATAACGGACTTCAGATCGACGGAAAGATAGAGGACGTAATGTCGCCATATCCTATCGTTGACAAGTTTGCAGCATTTGGCTGGCACGTTATCACAGCCGACGCTCACGATTTTGACTCACTTGAAAAAGCATTCAACGAGGCAGAAACAGTATGCGGTCAGCCTTGCGTTATCGTAATGAAGAGTATCAAGGGCAAGGGCGTTTCATTTATGGAAAACAACGTTTCATGGCATGGTTCAGCACCTAACAAGGAGCAGTATGAGCAGGCTGTGGCAGAAATAAACGAACAGCTTAAAAGTCTGGAGGGTTAAGCAATGGCAGAATTGAAGAAGAAAGCTACAAGAGAAAGCTACGGCGAGGCTCTTGCAGAGCTTGGCGATAAGTATGATAACCTCTATGTTTTTGACGCAGACCTTGCTGCTGCAACAAAAACAGGTATATTCAAAAAGAAATTCCCTGACAGATTTTTTGACTGCGGTATCGCCGAGTCAAATATGATGGGCGTTGCAGCAGGTATGGCTGCAACAGGCAAGATACCATTTGCTTCTACATTTGCAATGTTCGCCGCAGGCAGAGCATTTGAGCAGGTAAGAAACTCTATCGGTTATCCTCACCTCAACGTGAAGATAGGTGCAACACACGCAGGTATCTCTGTAGGCGAAGACGGTGCAACACATCAGTGCAACGAGGATATCGCTCTTATGAGAACTATCCCTGGCATGGTGGTAATAAACCCTGCCGACGACGTTGAAGCAAAGGCAGCCGTTGAAGCCGCTATCCTCCATGAAGGTCCGGTTTATCTCCGTTTCGGCAGACTTGCCACACCTGTTTTCAACGACCCTGAAACATATAAGTTTGAACTTGGCAAGGGCGTTAAGCTCCGTGACGGCAAGGATATAGCTATCGTTGCAACAGGCCTTATGGTTTATGAGGCTATTGAAGCCGCAAAAACACTGGCAGCCGAGGGCATCGAAGCAACAGTTATCAATATCCACACTATCAAGCCAATCGACGAGGATATCATCGTTGAAGCCGCAAAGAACACAGGACTTCTTCTTACAGTTGAGGAGCACAGCGTTATCGGCGGACTTGGCTCAGCCGTTGCAGACGTTCTTGCAGCAAGACACCCTGCAAAGCTTGTTAAGATCGGCGTTAATGACGAGTTCGGTCACTCAGGCCCGGCAGTAGATCTGCTCAAGGAGTACGGTCTGTGCGCAGACAATATCGTTGCAAAGGCAAGAGATGCTGTTAAGGCAAAGTAATAAAAACACCAAACGGACGGATATCTTCCGTCCGTTTTTTTGTACAAAAAAAGACACGCTTACGATCTTGTAAACGTGTCTTTTTTATGCTTTTACAGTGCCTGCATGAGTGTCGATAATGTTGTTTATACATATGTAAAGATAAGGCTTAAGCTCGCCAATGTCCACAGGCTCGTTGTAAAGTATGGACGAGTAGCAGGTTGAGCTTACAAGCTCAACTATCATGAATATCATGACCTCAGGCTGAACAATATCATATGGAGCGTCAGCTAGCATAGCGTCATAAATGTTGCGGAAGTCGATGTCATCGTCCTTTATAGGCGATGTAAGAGCGTGCTTGAAAACGCCCCAGCTAAGATTCTTTGCAATAAAAGTCAAAAGCGACTTGTTCTCGTTTAGCTGGTTGATGATGTTGTCAACAATAAAAATAATTCGTTCGTTAAAGGTGAGCTTCTTGCCGCTCGCATTTAATGCCTCGATAGCGTTTCTGAAAAGCTGTGACGACTTATGAGAAACAAGCTTGTTTCTTATGTCATATTTGTCCTTGAAATAAAGATAAAACGTTCCTTTCGCCACACCAGCGTTGTTCACGATGTCTGAAATAGAGGTCTTGCTCACTCCCTTGGTGGTAAAAAGACTAAAAGCCGTGTTAAGCAGAGAGTCCTCCTTTACCTTTTTATTGGTATCAAGCTTGCCCATTTTAACACGTCCTTCCTTATTATAATATATACAATTTGTATGCCACACATACACAGATTTACTGTGGTTGACACTATATTTATTATAATACAAATTCTTGTTAAAGTCAACTGAGCAAAATGACCAATAGTCAGTTATGACCGTTGGTCATTTTGTGCAACTCTACAAAAAGAATGACTAATGGTCATTTTACTATTGACTGTTGGTCATTTTTGATGTATACTATGAATTGTTAAAAGACCGAAAGGTCAAAAACTATGTGAAGGGAATGACATTTGATGCAGAAATTTGGCAGAGGAGTTGTAAAATTCCGAGTACCGATACTCATAGTCAGCGTTCTGCTGCTGATACCGTCAATATTCGGTTTTCTCAGCACAAGAATAAACTATGATATTCTTTCATACCTCCCGTCAGACATTGAAACCATGAAAGGTCAGGATATAATGCTTGACGAGTTCGGCAAGGGTGGCTTTTCGCTGGTAATGCTTGACGGCATGGACGATAAGGACGTTGAAAAGGTCAAGGAGAAGATCGAAAAGGTAGACCACGTTTGCGATGTTCTCTGGTATGACACCTTGGCAGACGTTTCACTTCCAAAGGAAGTTCTTCCTGATGATATTTACGATTTCTTCAATACAGATAACTCCACAATGATGGCTGTCTTTTTTGACGAAGCGACCTCCGCTGATGGCTCACTTGAAGCTGTCAAGGAGATAAGAAGCATCGCTGGTGAGCAGTGTTTTGTAAGCGGTATGTCGTCAGTCGTTGAGGATATCAAGGATCTGACAATGCAGGAAGCTCCGATGTATGTTGTTATCGCAGTAATACTTACAAGTATCATACTTGCACTTACAATGGATTCGTTCCTTATCCCACTGTTCTTTATGCTCAGCGTGGGCATGGCGATAATCTATAACATGGGAACGAACTTCATACAAGGCGAGATATCGTTCATCACCGAAGCTCTTGCAGCCGTGCTTCAGCTTGCGGTAACGATAGACTACTCGATCTTCCTGTGGCACAGCTACAAAGAGGAGAAAGAAAAGCACCCTGGTGACAACAAAGAGGCTATGGCAGTCGCCATCGGCAAAACTATCACCTCAGTTGTTTCAAGCTCCATAACAACAGTTGCAGGCTTCCTTGCACTTTGCTTCATGAGCTACGAGCTTGGCATGGACATGGGTATCGTAATGGCAAAGGGCGTTGTTATTGGCGTTATCTGCTGCATAACAGTTCTCCCGTCAATGATACTTGTCTTCGATAAGGCACTTGAAAAAACAATGCACAAAGACCTTGTTCCAAGCCTTGAAAAGCCTTCAAAGTTCATTATCAAGCACCATGCAGCATTTATCGTACTCTTTATAGTTGTACTTATCCCTGCCGTATATGGTCAGATAAACACCAATGTCTACTATAACCTGACAGATACTCTTCCAAAGGATCTCAACAGTGTTATCGCAAACACAAAGCTAGATGAGGAATACCACATGGCAACGACCCATATGCTCCTGGTTGACGCTGATATGCAGCCAAAGGAAGTAAACTCTATGCTCGACGAAATGGGCAAGGTTGATGGTGTAAGCTTCTCAATGTCACTGGATACTCTTATCGGTCCGTCTATCCCTCGTGAGATAGTTCCTGATTCAGTAACAAAGATACTCAAGAGCGACAAATGGCAGCTCATGCTAATAGGCTCTGAATATAAGGTAGCTTCTGATGAAGAGAATGCCCAGATAGATGAGCTTAGCAAGATACTTAAATCCTACGATAAGGACGGAATGCTTATCGGTGAGGCGGCGGCAACAAAAGACCTTATCGACATAACAGATCATGACTTCAAGGTAGTAAATATAGTTTCTATTGCCGCTATCTTTATCATTATTCTTATTGCACTGCGTTCAGTTTCACTGCCGATCATTCTGGTAGCCGTTATCGAATTTGCTATCACAGTAAACATGGGTGTTCCGTGCTTTACAAATACCACCATACCGTTCATAGCGTCGGTAGTAATCGGTACTATCCAGCTTGGTGCAACAGTTGACTACGCTATCCTTATGACAACAAGATATAAGACCGAGCGTAACGCAGGCAAAGATAAGCACGAAGCTGTCACTATTGCACTTACCACTTCAATGAAGTCTATCATGGTCAGCGCACTTGGCTTCTTCGCTTCAACATTCGGTGTTGGCGTATATTCAAGCGTAGATATGATCTCACAGCTTTGTACGCTCATGTCAAGAGGTGCAATAATCAGTATGATAACTGTTATCTGCATACTTCCTTCAATGCTTATGCTGTTCGATAAGGTAATAATCAATACAACAATGGGCATGAAGAAAAAAGAAAATAAGCTTTATAAGCTTCCTGAAATAAACTAATTCGTAAAGGAGATATAGTTATGAAAAAGTATTCAAGAGTTCTTGCAGGCATACTTGCCGTACTTCTTTCCGCAGGCTGCACAGGTCTTTATGCAGCAGCTCAGTCAGACAGCTCTTCCGCTGTCGACAGCACTGCCTCAATAACAAAGAGCGAATCAGATAAAAAAGATACAAAAGATACAAAGAAAGCTGATAAGTCTGACAGTGATACAGAAAAGCAGGCTAAGGAAGAAACAGTTTATGTTATCACTGACGCTTCCGGCAACAAGACAAAAACAGTCGTTTCCAACTGGCTGAAAAACCCACAGGGCGTAAAGAAGCTGGAGGACGTTTCCAACCTGACAAATATCGAGAATGTTAAAACAGACGAGGGCTTTACAGCCAATGGTGATAAGCTCACATGGGATACCGAGGGCGGAGATATCTACTATAAGGGCTATACCGATAAGGCACTCCCGGTTGATGTAAAGGTAACATATACCCTTGACGGCAAGGAGATAAAGCCTGAGGACCTCGCAGGTAAGAGCGGTAAGCTTACAGTAAGATATGACTATACGAACAACGATAAGAAAACTGTCAAGATAAACGGCAAGAAAACAGATATCTATGTTCCATACCTTATGGCAACAACAGCTATCCTTGATACTAACGTTTATTCAAACGTTGAAGTAACAAATGGCAAGCTCATTTCAGACGGAAGCAGACAGATACTTATAGGTGTTGCAATGCCTGGCCTTACAAAGAGCCTTGATCTTCAGGATAACGAAGATATCGAGATACCGGAGTACGTTGAGTTCACAGCAGACGTAAAGGACTTCGAGTCAACAACAGCTCTCACAGTCGCAACATCTGACATCTTCTCAAAGCTTGACCTTAGCGATATCGGTGATGCTGACGATCTTCAGGATAAGCTTGATGAGCTTTCTGATGCTACAGACGAGCTTGTAGACGGCACAGCAGAGCTTTACGCAGGCATCAAGAAGCTGTCCGATTCCTCAGGAACACTTATCACAGGTATCGACAAGCTTTATTCAGGCTCTAAGTCACTTGATAATGGTGCTAAGACCCTCAACAGCGGTGCAACAAAGCTTCGTGACGGAGCAAAGACCCTTGATTCTTCCACAGGTGAGCTTATGAGAGGTATCTCCACAGCTCATAGTGGTTCAACAGCCCTCCTTGGTGGTTTTGATCAGGTAAACAGCGGTATGTCAACCTTGAAGAACGGCTCATCATCACTTTCAAGCGGACTTTCACAGGTATCCTCAGGCGCACAGCAGGTAAATAACGGTGCTGCAAGTCTTGCCGCAGGCACAAATAAGCTTGTTACAGGCGTAGGCGACCTCCAGACAGGCTCTAAAAACCTTGCCGCAGGCACAAAGCAGACCTATGACGGTTCAACTGCACTGAAAAAAGGCGTTGCAACACTTAATGCAGGCGTTTCCACACTCTATGAAAAGGTGCAGTCACTCCCTGCAAGCGTTGAACTTCTTTCAAATGGCATAACAAAGGTAGATAACGCACTTACACAGTCTATCGCATACGACCAGCAGGTACTCGCAGGACTTGAGCAGCTTCTCGGCAATTACGAGGAAGGCTCAGCAGAGTATACGAACATAAGCAATATGATAGAAGCCGTAAATGGCTCTATCCAGTATCAGCAGGGCGCACAAAGCGGCCTTGGCGATGTTTCAACAGGTGTCGGCACAATGGCAACCGAGGGCAAACAGCTTGTTGACGGCGTAACTCAGATATACAATGGTCTTAACGATAAGAAGAAAGGTCTTGTCGCAGGCGTTGATAATTTGAATACAGGACTTAAAACAGTAAACGAGGGTGCTTCTGCACTTAAAACTGGTATCGGTACGCTTGCTAAGTCCAGCAAGGATCTTAACAATGGTGCGGCTACACTCTCCGCAGGCACAAAGAACCTCTCCGCAGGCGTAAGCTCAGCACAGGTAGGCGCAAGCAAGCTTGATAAGGGCGTTGACAGCCTGAACTCAGGCGTATCAAAGCTTTCAAATGGTGCAAAAACTCTTGACAGCGGTCTTGGTCAGCTTGACAACGGCAGCAAGCAGCTAAAAGACGGTACTGCAACACTCTATTCATCACTTGTAGAGCTTGCACAGGGTACAACAACACTTTCAAGCGGCAGTGCAGAGCTGTTCAGCGGTATCGGTCAGCTCAAAGACGGCAGCTCACAGCTTTCATCTGGTGTTAAGAAGCTTGAAAGCGGTGCAAAGACCCTTAAAGACGGCATGGCTAAGTATAAGGACGAGGGCATCGGCAAGCTCCTTGACATCTACAACAACGACCTCAAGGGACTTATCGACAGACTTGACGCTCTCAAGACAGCAGCCGAGGATTCAACAACATTCTCAGGCGCAGCCGATGGCGTTGAAAGCTCAGTTAAGTATATTTACGAAACTGCGGCTATTGAAAAAGCAGACGAGTAATTTTTACTTCCCACACATAGCAAAGACCCCCTTGGACAGAAATGTCCGAGGGGGTCTTTGTATTTATAAATGTATTATCTGTACAAAAAAACGGACGGAATCTTTCCGCCCGTTTTATATATCCTACTGTCTTAGATAAACGCCGTTTTCTTCGATGTAGTCCTCCATGTCATGCTTGTATTCAAGATCAAGAGAATCTTTAGGAAGTGCTTTCAGTGCTTTCTGACCAATGTCTTTTCTGAAATGCTCTCCCTCGAACTTTATCTTGGAAACAGCCTCGTAAGACTTGTCCAGTGCGCCCTGAAGCGTGTAAGCATTGCAGGTAACACCCAGAACACGACCGCCGTTTGTGTAGAATTTGCCGTCCTCATACTTAGTGCCTGCGTGATAAATAAACGCTCCGTCTACCTGACCCTTGTCGTCCATACCGAACATCTCGATACCCTTTTTGTACTTAACAGGATATCCTCCGCTGGCCATAACAACACAAGTGCAGTAACCCGACTTCCAGCCGATCTTGACATCAGCCAGCCTGTGTTCATAAATAGCCTCAAATATCTCGCAAAGATCACCCTCCAGCATAGGAAGAACGACCTGCGTTTCAGGGTCGCCGAAACGGCAGTTGTATTCAATTACCTTTGGACCATTAGGGGTGAGCATAAGTCCGAAATACAAACAGCCCTCAAAAGTCCTGCCCTCAGCATTCATTGCATTGATAGTCGGCAGGAAGATCTTCTCCATGCACTCCTTGGCAATGTCCTCAGTGTAGTAAGGGTTAGGTGCAACAGTACCCATTCCGCCTGTGTTCAGACCCTTGTCGCCGTCCAACGCTCTCTTGTGATCCATTGAAGAGATCATAGGAACAACAGTCTTGCCGTCAGTGAATGAAAGCACAGAAACCTCAGGACCTGTGAGATATTCCTCCACAACGATAGTGGAACTGCTCTCACCGAACTGCTTGTCGTCTATCATGGAGTGTATAGCCTCCACAGCCTCTTTCTCACTCTCCGCCAGAATAACGCCCTTGCCAAGTGCAAGTCCGTCAGCCTTTATAACAGCAGGGTATGTGTTCTGTTCCTTGACATATTTTATAGCGTCCTCACTGTTTGTGAACACCTCGTATTTGGCTGTAGGAATATTGTATTTCTTCATAAGATCCTTAGAAAAGACCTTTGAACCCTCGATTATAGCCGCATTTTTCTTAGGACCAAAGGTCTTGAAACCCTCAGCCTGCAAAGCGTCTACCATTCCAAGTACAAGCGGATCGTCAGGTGCAACAGCCACCATGTCTACTTTAAGCTTCTTTGCCAGAGCCACAACGCCCTCGATATCCGTTGCCGCAACATCAAAACATTCTGCATAGCGTGAAATGCCACCGTTTCCGGGTGTGCAGTAAAGCTTTCCTACCTTAGGGGACTCCGCAAGCTTCATAACGATAGCGTGTTCACGTCCGCCTCCGCCAACAACTAATATGTCCATTTTCAGACCTCCTCAGTGTGTTTTTCCAATTATAACAATACCGCACACCTATGCTGTGCGGTATCGTCATTTATTTACTTCGTATATTATTACTTAAGCTCAAAGCTGTCAAGAACTGTCTTGAACTCGTCAGAAAGCTTGCTGTAAGCGTTCTCGCTTGCACCATATGTGATAACAACAAGGTTGCCGTTGTCAGAAGTGATTATCTGATTGAGCAGTACCTTCTGTGAGCCGATCTCGCCTGTTACGTCAACAATGTAAGCGTCCTTGCCAGCAAACTTATCTTCCTTGTCGTTTGTAACAGTGTAGCCGTCCATGGAATTATATGTTTGCTTGATCTGGTCAGCATAATCACTTGCTGTAAGACCATTGAGCAGATCGTTTGACATTGAGATAACGTTGATGGAAGCAGACTCAAGCTCGGCATCATCGCCTGCGTCAGCGTATGTGAACATTACGTCAACACCAGCGGACTCCTGCATTGCCCACTTCTTTGAGTCGATCTTGAATGAGTAAAGATCGCTTGTGTAAACGTCATTCTCATATGTGCCTTTAGCCTCGTCGCCAGTGCTTGTTGTGTCGTCAGCAGAAGTTGTTGTGTCAGCAACTGACTCCTCAGGTGCAGCAGTTGTAGTTGTTGTGTCAGCCTTAGACTCGACAGCAGGTGCGGCTGTAGTTGTAGTAGTTGTTTTAGCCTCAGCCTTTGACTCACTGCTTGAATCGCTTGACTCTGAGCAGCCTGTAACTGCAAATACCATTGACAGTGCCATGAGTGATGCAAGTAACTTTTTCATAATAAATTTCTCCTTTTCTTCTTGACCTTTATTGTTTTGCATTAATGCGCAGAAATTAGTGATGGAATAATCTTATTCCAGTGAATGCCATTGCCATGTTGTACTTGTTGCAAGTCATGATAACATGATCGTCCCTGATAGATCCGCCCGGCTCGGCAATGTAAGCCACACCGCTCTTTTTAGCTCTCTCGATGTTGTCGCCGAATGGGAAGAAAGCGTCAGAACCAAGGCAAACGCCTGTGTTCTTTGCAAGCCATTCCTTCTTTTCAGCCTCAGTGAGCACCTCAGGCTTTACCTTGAATGTGTTCTGCCATACGCCCTCAGCCAGTACATCATCATGCTCGTCAGAAATGTAAACGTCGATAGCGTTATCTCTGTCAGGACGTCTTATGTTGTCAACGAACTGAAGTCCCAGAACCTTTGGGTGCTGTCTGAGCCACCAGATGTCAGCCTTGTTTCCTGCCAGTCTTGTGCAGTGTATTCTTGACTGCTGACCTGCACCGATACCGATAGCCTGACCGTCCTTTACATAGCAAACGCTGTTAGACTGTGTGTATTTAAGTGTGATAAGTGAGATAACAAGATCAGTTTTCTTGTCCTCAGGAATCTCCTTGTTGTCTGTCACGATATTTGTGAGCATATCGTTGTCTATTTTCAGCTCGTTTCGACCCTGTTCAAAAGTTACGCCGAAAACCTGCTTTCTCTCAATAGGTGCAGGAACATAGTTCTCATCTATCTTGATGATGTTGTATGTACCCTTTCTCTTTGACTTGAGTATCTCAAGAGCCTCGTCAGTGTAGCCCGGTGCAATGATACCGTCAGAAACCTCTCTCTGGATCATCTTTGCAGTGCAAGCGTCGCACTCGTCAGAAAGTGCGATAAAATCGCCGTATGATGACATTCTGTCAGCACCTCTTGCTCTCGCATAAGCGCTTGCAAGTGGGGTAAGCTCGCCCAGATCGTCAACAAAATATATCTTCCTTTCGACCTCGCTCAAAGGCTTGCCGATAGCAGCGCCCGCAGGTGAAACGTGCTTGAAAGAAGTTGCCGCACACATACCTGTTGCCTTTTTAAGCTCTCTTACCAGCTGCCAGCCGTTGAATGCGTCAAGCAGATTGATGTAACCTGGCTTGCCGTTGAGTACCTCGATAGGGAGATCCTTGCCATCCTCCATAAATACTCTTGACGGCTTCTGATTAGGGTTGCAGCCGTATTTCAAAAGCATTTCATTTGCCATAATTTTTACCTCCGTTTATTTAACCTATTCACTCCGCAGATATTACTTGCTGTACTTATTAACGATCTTAGAAACAGCCTTGCCGCTTGCTATATCAATGTATCTTACAAACAGCGATACCTTGTTGTCCTCGTTGAGTGCTTCCCAAAGCTTGCCGGTGAACTCCTCGATATCGTTAGGTATCTCCACCTTCTTAGGCTCGCCCTCAAAGCTTGGCAGAGGATTGCCGTCACCCATGTAAGTGTGGATAAAATGACCCACGCCGTCAAGAGGGTTTGTGTATGTGTAAGTAAATCTCTCGCAGCAGTCAGGGTTGCCGTCAGCGGACTTGAGTATGCTCATAGCATAATTATATGCGCCGTTCTCAACGTGCATGATACCTGAAATACGAGGAGTGTAGTTTGGAGCGTCGTCCTCATACTCTCTCGTCCTCAGTGACTGCTCAAAAGTCTGCTGCTTGTCCATAAGCTCGTAAATAGTGTCCGTCTGATCGCCGTTTGTAACGATAGTCTTGTTTCCAAGCACACGAACAGGGGAGTATATAATAAGGTGTGGGTCAGAAAGCTTGCTAGGATCAGCAGCTTCTGTCTTGATGCCGTCCTCAGTTTCCGTGAAAACTCTGTTTCTGGAATTAACACTTCTGCCCATGATAAAATAAGCCGTTACCGCACTCTTTCCGTCAGCAGACTTGCCTATTACTATTCCTCTGCCCGGATATGAGTTGCTTTTAAGCTCGTCATAAATATTAAGGGTCTTCATATCTTGTCCTCCATAATTTTTCTTAGTCTTTAAGGTCAACGTAAGCCTTGCCGTCCTTAATGCTTATCCTGTCCTCGCAGAACAGCGAAACAGCCTTAGGCAAAAGCTTCCATTCAACGTTTTCCATTATCTTCTTCTGTAAGCTTTCAGGCGTTTCGTCATTGGCTACGTCCACAGCGCCCTGCAAAATAATAGCACCGGCGTCAGCCTTTTCGTTTACAAAATGTATAGTCGCACCCGATACCTTTACACCGTATTCAAGAGCCTTTTCATGAACTTTAAGCCCATAAAAGCCCTCGCCGCAGAATGACGGTATCAGTGCAGGGTGAACGTTTATTATCCTGTAAGGATAAGCCTTTGTAACGCATTCGTCAAGAATGACCATAAATCCAGCCAGCACCACAAGGTCAGCACCCTGTCTGTTAAGCTCAGCCAGAATAGCCTCGCTGTAACTCTTGCTGTCAGCATATTCCTTTCTCGGAATAACGACAGTGCCGATACCTGCATTTTTCGCCCTCTCCAGAGCATAAGCACTCTCTTTCGAGGATATAACGCAGGTTATCTTGCCGTTTTTTATAATGCCGCTTTTTTCAGCGTCAATAAGCGCCTGTAGGTTTGTTCCGCCGCCCGAAACAAGAACGCATATCTTCTTCATATCTCTTTACCCTTAGCAGATGATAACGCCCATGTCAGAGTCAACAAGCTCGCCCAGAACGTAAGCTTCTTCGCCTGCCGCCTTGATAGCTTCGATAGCCTTGTCAGCGTCAGCCTTGTCAACAACAACTGTCATACCAACGCCCATGTTGAATGTGTTGAACATATCTCTCTCAGGAATGTTTCCTGTCTTTGCGATAACGTCGAAAATAGGAAGCACCTGAACGTCGCTTCTTGCAATCTTTACAGACAGTCCGTCAGGAAGTGAACGTGGAATGTTCTCATAGAATCCGCCGCCTGTGATGTGTGATATAGCCTTTACCTTAACAGAATCAAGCAGGCTCATAACAGCCTTTACATATATCTTTGTAGGTGTGAGAAGTGTCTCGCCAAGTGTCTTGCCAAGCTCGTCATAGTGAACAGAAAGAGTCTTTTCGTCAACGCTGAATACCTTTCTTACCAGTGAGAAGCCGTTTGAGTGTACACCGCTTGACTTGATAGCTATCATAACGTCCCCGGCCTTCTGAGTGCTTGGGTCAAGTATCTTGTCCTTGTCAACAACGCCAACAGAGAAGCCTGCAAGGTCATATTCGTCAACAGGGTAGAAACCAGGCATCTCAGCCGTTTCGCCACCGATAAGCGCACAGCCTGACTGTACACAGCCCTCAGCAACACCAGAAACTATCTGAGCTATCTTCTCAGGATAGTTCTTGCCAACAGCGATGTAGTCAAGGAAAAACTGTGGCTTTGCACCGCAGCAGATAATGTCGTTTACGCACATTGCCACGCAGTCGATACCAACTGTGTCATGCTTGTCCATAAGAAAAGCTATCTTGAGCTTTGTGCCAACGCCGTCTGTGCCTGAAACGAGAACAGGCTTTGTGATACCTGTCATGTCAAGCTCAAACAGACCGCCGAAGCCGCCGATGCCGCTGAGAACACCGCTCGTCATGGTCCTTGCAACGTACTGCTTCATAAGCTCAACTGCCTTGTAGCCTGCCGTTACGTCAACGCCTGCTTCCTTGTAGCTGTTTGAAAAACTGTTTGTATTCATGATAAAATATCCTTTCAGTTATTTACTTCTTTTCCGATATCTTCGATTCAAATTTGTCCTTAGGCATATCCTTAGGAACTTCGATAGGGTATTTCTCTGTAAAGCAGCCTACGCAGAAATCACACTTTGAATTTCCCGCAAGCTTTTTAACGCTTTCAACACTGAGATATCCCAAGCTGTCTGCGCCGATATATTCGCATATTTCTTCATTGGTCATCTTGCAGGCGATAAGATTTTCCTTGCTGTCTATATCCGTTCCGAAATAGCATGGTGCAATGAATGCAGGGGAGGAGATACGAACGTGAACTTCCTTTGCACCTGCGTCCCTCAGCAGCTTGACGATACGTCCCGAAGTCGTTCCTCTGACGATACTGTCGTCTATCATAACGACCCTCTTGCCCTTAACAGTGCTTGAAATAGCGTTGAGCTTTATCTTGACGGAGTTCGTCCTCTCTGTCTGGCTAGGCTGAATGAACGTCCTGCCTATGTATCTGTTCTTGATAAATCCAATACCGTATGGTATGCCGCTTTCCTGAGAAAATCCCAGCGCAGCGTCAAGTCCCGAGTCAGGCACGCCTATGACGATATCAGCGTCAACAGGGTGTTCTCTCCAAAGATATTTTCCTGCCCTGAGCCTTGCCATGTGAACGCTCGACCCCTCGATAACAGAATCAGGTCTGGCAAAATATACATATTCAAATACGCATATAGTACCCTTTTTGCCACAGTGAGTCGTGATAGAGTTCACACCGTTTTTGTCAATAACTATCATTTCACCTGGTTTAAGATCTCTTATGTATTCAGCGCCGATGCTGTCAAAAGCACAGGTCTCCGACGCTACCACATAGCCGTCGTCTATCTTTCCGAGGCAAAGGGGTCTGAAGCCGTCAGGATCTCTCGCCGCAATAAGCTTTGTCGGCGACATAACGAGCAGTGAATACGCACCCTTTATCCTGTACATAGCCTTTTCAAGCGCCGCCTGTATAGACGGTGCTCTAAGACGTTCCTCGGTTATGGCGTATGATATGACCTCAGTATCATTTGTGCTGTGGAATATCATGCCCTTGTTTTCATATTGCTCTCTAAGTTCTCTTGCGTTAGTAAGATTTCCGTTGTGAGCGATAGCCATAGGACCCTTTATGTGACGAACAACAAGCGGCTGAGCGTTTGAAGCATTGCAGTTGCCTGTGGTCGAATATCTCACATGACCTATAGCAATATTGCCCTTGCCGAGCCGTTCGAGAGTTTCCTTGTCAAAAACCTGATTGACAAGACCCACGTCCTTGTGATAGCTGAACACGCCGTCGTCGTTTACAACGATACCGCAGCTTTCCTGACCTCTGTGCTGTAATGCGTAAAGAGATACATAAGTCTGAGCCGCAACATCGCTTGTCTTGTTAGTATAAATGCCGAAAACGCCGCATTCTTCATGGATACCTGTTACCAATTAAATCATTCCCTTCCGTTCCAGCAGTAGGTGCAAAGCTCACAGCTTGGCAGACCCACAGCCTTTACAGTGCCTTCAAGCGACTGGAATTCAACAGAGGTAAGCTTAAGTCTCCTGCATATCTCGTCCCTGAGGAGCTTGCCACGCTCAGTGCTTGAATCGCTGTATTCTTCAATGTATTTAACTCCCTCGATACCCTCGTTCTCATCAATGATCTGTCTTGCGATAAGTTCAAGCTCCGAGGTGCTGCGTGAAAAGTTTAGATACTTGCAGCCATACATGATAGGAGGACAGGCTGATCTCATGTGGACTTCCTTTGCACCGTTCTCATAAAGAAACTCAACAGTCTCTCTCATTTGAGTGCCTCTGACGATACTGTCGTCAACGAACAGTAGCTTCTTGCCCTCGATAAGTTCGTGAACAGGTATAAGCTTCATCTTCGCAACTCTGTTTCTCATAGACTGGCTTGTCGGCATAAAGCTTCTAGGCCATGTAGGAGTGTACTTGATGAACGGTCTTGCAAAAGGTATGCCGCTTTTGTTTGCATATCCTATAGCGTGAGGAACGCCCGAATCAGGTATTCCGCAAACGAAATCAACGTCAGGGAGCCTGCCGTTTTTCATATCGTTCTCCGCCATTATCTCGCCGTTGCGTGTTCGCATAAGCTCCACGTTCACGCCCTCATAGCAAGCGGTAGGGTAGCCGTAATAAGTCCAAAGGAAAGTGCAGATCTTTTTCTTGTCTGTACCCTCGCTGAGGATATTGTAGCCGTCCTTGGTTATCTCAGTTATCTCTCCCGCCTTTAGTTCGTGACAGGTGGAGTATCCAAGCTTCTGATATGCAAATGATTCAAAAGAAAAGCAATATCCGTCAGAACGCTGTCCTATTATAATAGGAAGCCGTCCGTCCTTATCTCTGGCAACGATCATCGACTTGTCTGTCATTATTGCAAGTGACATCGTGCCTTCTATCTTGTCCTGTGCGTATCTTATGCCGTCAACAAAGCTGTCCTTCTGTGCGATCAGCGCACCGATAAGCCCTGCGGAATTGATAGCGCCGCTGCTCATTGTTTCAAAGTTTGCGCAGCCCTTTTCAAGCAGTTCGTCAGCCAGTTTAGCGGCATTTTGTATTACACCGATAGAACACACTGCGTAAAGTCCTAACTTCGAGCGTACCATTATCGGCTGAGGATCTGTGTCGCTTATGCAGCCGATACAGATGTTTCCTCTCATTTTGTCAACGTCTTTTTCAAATTTAGTACGAAATGGTGAGTTTTCAATGCTGTGAATATTTCTCTGAAAGCCAAGCTCAGGGGAGAATGAAGTCATTCCGCCCCGCCTTGTGCCTAAGTGTGAATGATAGTCGGTCCCGAAGAAAACGTCCTGAATACAGTCATTAGCTGAAACAGCTCCGAAAAAACCGCCCATAGATATTATTCTCCCATTACTCTCTTTATCATCTCATGGTAAGCCTCTTCAACGCCGCCCATGTCTCTTCTGAATCTGTCCTTGTCGAGCTTCTCATGTGTCTTAGAATCCCAGAAACGGCAAGTATCAGGTGAGATCTCGTCAGCAAGAAGTATCTTTCCGTGGAATCTGCCGAACTCGATCTTGAAGTCGATAAGGTCAATGCCGATGTTCTTGAAGAAGCCAAGCATGAACTCATTTACCTTGAAAGCATACTTTGTGATATCCTCGATCTCTTCCTCAGTAGCAAGACCAAGACCAAGAGCATAATACTTGTTGATGAATGGGTCGCCAAGCTCGTCGCACTTGTAGCTGAACTCAAGTGTAGGCTGCTTGAGTTTTGTGCCTTCCTCGATACCGAGCTTCTTTGAGAAGCTTCCTGCTGCAACGTTTCTTACGATAACTTCCAGCGGAACGATCTCGACCTTCTTAACGATAGTCTCTCTGTCAGAGATCTCCTCAACAAGATGAGTAGGGATACCCTCTTTTTCAAGAAGCTTGAACATATAGTTTGTCATTTTGTTATTGATAGCACCCTTGCCAACGATAGTGCCTTTCTTCTCGCCGTTGAAAGCAGTAGCGTCGTCCTTGTAATCAACGATAACAAGATCAGGGTCGTTAGTAGCGAATACTTTCTTAGCCTTGCCCTCATAGAGCTGTTCTGTCTTTACAATGTTTTCCATAGATTTATTCCTCCATAAAATTATTTACATTATTTATATGATATACCGAAAACATATCCACTGCCGTTTTAATATGTAGGGGCGAACATCGTTCGCCTGCCGACAGCAGAACTTCCCCGATATATCAAATATAACATACAGCCGAGCTATATGTCTGTATCAAAAAATCAAAGCGCAGCAAGCTTGTCTTGTAAAGCTTTGTCCTTAGCCACAACACCGTCTATCATATCCTGCTTAGCCTTTTCAAGCTTCTCAGCCAGACCCTCGTCAGAAAGAGCAAGCATCTGAATAGCAAGTATAGCAGCGTTCTTAGCGCCGTCAACTGCGACAGTGGCAACAGGGATACCACTAGGCATCTGAACGGTAGCAAGCAGAGCGTCCATGCCGTCGAAGTTAGCACCCTTGCAAGGGATACCGATAACAGGAAGCGTTGTGTGACCTGCAATAACTCCCGCAAGATGAGCCGCCATTCCGGCAGCGCAGATTATAACTCCGAAGCCGTTCTCCTTAGCCTTGTCAGCAAAATCGCTTGCAAGCGCAGGCGTTCTGTGAGCAGACATAACGTGACATTCGTAAGGAACACCGTAAGCTTTAAGTTCAGCAACAGCCTTGCTGACAACAGGAAAATCGCTGTCAGAACCCATTATTACCGCAACTTTTTTCATAAATTTATACCTCCAAGTAAAACAAAAAATTACAAATAAAAAACTGCAACAATGGCGTTGCAGTTTTAGTCAGTGCATAATTATATTGTTAGAGTGCAAAAAATCAAGGCAGGACGCAATTATACTTAAAGACCTACCCATAAAAGAATATGTAATTGATGAAAAACAGCACATTTCAGTCATACATCTCTCCTGAATACATACAAAAAATACTGCACAATATTACCAGACAGTAAAGCGGAGCAAAACTGTCTGCGAAAGCTTTTTTTACTGATTTTCTCCATAACAGCATACAAAGCTTTACAATAATATTGTACAATATTTATAGATAAATTTCAACACATATTTATATAAAATTTATATCAATTAATCTTTGATTTATTGTGAAATTTGTCTACATTAACTTTTTGTTCAGAAAATACTTGTATCAGTGATCTGACCGTTTGACAAGCTGTTGACGAGATCACGCATTTCCTCTTTGGAGCGAATACAGTGTGCCGAGTCGATTATCTGCTGTCTTTGAAGCGGATCCAGCTTAGCAAAGTAAGCATATGCCGCAGGCACCTGAGCAAGAGCCATAGACAGCCCCAGCGGCAATTCCTGCCCGTGAGCAAAAGAGTTGTTTTTCATTTTTATCACCTCCGCATATATTATTTCCCGGGCAATAAAAAATAAACCCTTATGATCTTATATGTGATACTGCACAATTTATCACATCGTAATTTGTGTAAACAAATGATTTATCTTTTAATTTGGCAACATTT
>UMKN01017002.1_pt1 | contig 25885 bp, 27 predicted proteins | sample 1966321 | NCBI WGS metagenome assembly UMKN01 (sample SAMEA4836177, study PRJEB28245) | human gut metagenome | biome: gut microbiome; material: fecal sample | place: Denmark | collected 2008
CAAGTAATCTTATTGGTACTCATAATTTTATCACCTTCTAACAAAATATGACTATTATTGTTAAATCATTCAGCCCAGTTTTCAAGTTTTAAATCTTGTACTCTCGAAAATCCTTTTGTGTTATTAGTAACCAACACATAATCTAATGATTTTGCATGTCCTGCAATCATTGTGTCAAGTGGACCGATTGGTGTACCTTGCTTTTCTAAATAGGCTCGTATTTTCCCGTAAGATTCCGCAGCGGCTGAATCAAAATCAAGAACTTCAATATTCGCCAGCAATATAGCTAAAGCTAATTGGTTTTTTTCAATAGCTTGGCTTTTTTCAACTCCGTGTACTAACTCAGCATATGTTACAGATGAGATACATATATCTTCAGGATCATGTTCCTGTAATTTAAGAAAAACCTGTTTTGGTTTATGCTTAATAGAATAAATGCAAATATTAGTATCAAGCATGTATCTCATAGTTTTTCACGCTCCTGTGGTTCTGAATCTTCTCTGCCGTTTTCAAAAAAATCATCAGAAAACATATTTACTGCTTGAATGAAAGAACTCCATTGATTGGTCATAGGGATAAGCATAACTATATCACCGATTTTATTGACTGACACTTCATTAGTATCACTATTGAATCTGCATTCTTTTGGAAGTCTTACTGCCTGACTTCTGCCATTCTCAAATATTTTAGCTTTAAGCATAAAATCACTCCTTTCACTATTAGTATATACCAAGATATATATTTTATCAATAGCAATTTTCACATTTACCGTGTTTCTTTCTTATGGTGATTACACCAAATCATAACAAAGTTAAAAAATATATTAGAATTCTCAAGTTATTACGCTATTCGATTATACGAACTGCTGAAATGTAGAGATGGTGAAAGCAAAAATACAAAGTCAGAATTAGAGTTTTCAGTTACAGAATTGAGAGTTTGCTTTGATTGTGAGAAGAAATACAAACTTTTTGCCGATTTCAAACGCAAGGTTATAGATATAGCGGTAAGGGAAATTAACGAGAAATCAGATATTTGGGTAAGACCTACATACCAAAAAACAGGACGAGCCATAACAAGCATAATATTTGAAGTGCATAACAATGCGTACAACATATTAAACGATGCCGAAAAATGATTATACAATTGCATAGCAAAAAGTTTTGCCCTCAGTATCCTAAAGTACTGGGAGTATTTTGCTAAGGTACACAGTTGGACAAACATTACCGAAAAAGTAAAAGTTGTTGATAAGGAAGCGTACAGCTATGAGGAGCCGGTGTACGAAACAAAAGGCAAAGCAATATGCAATGACTGTGGTGCTGATATTACGGATTTAGGAGAGGAAGAGTTAACAGAACATATTTGTAACCACGCTCTTAACGGCGGCAAAGGTTCTTACCGAGTAGATGATGTAAAGATACAGACTGGCACTAAGACAGTCAATGTACCCAAAAAGTCGCATTACGAAACAAAAGTAATCGGTCGTAAGTGCAATGGTTGCGGTAAAGTAGAATACTACTGATAGTCAGTAAGTAATAGGGGAGTTATCGTTAGATAGCTCTCTTTTTTCCCTCATCACGGAAAAATGTGGGATAATCAAAAGTAAATATTGAAAAAGAGCATAGGAAACTCCAAAATTGTAGTTGAAGAGACAGACAATGGAGGAGAGAAACCTATGCTCTATTTAAATGATATCAAAGTTGAATTTGAAAGTCAAGGATTTAAAATCAGTCCTAATAAAGATAAAAGCGTACTGTTTCTGGAGAGCGTAAGGTCTACGCAGTCAGTCCGGTGTCCTTATTGCGGCGGTAGCTATGAACATGAACGCATCTTACAACAAGCTTGTAACAAAGCATTTGACCAAAGCACAGATTGTATATGATCGGTTTCATATGCAGTCGCAATTTGGCAGAGATGTTCTCGGTGTTGTTCGTCTGGATGAAGCCCGCAGGCATAAAGCCAAAGAAAAAGAAATCCTTGTCAATATCTCGAATGATACCGACAAGGATACTATGAAATCTCTTAAACAAGAAGCTAAATCCGAAAAGCAGGGATACAGCCAACTCAAGAAGCGAGCTTGTAAAAGATGTTCAGGGTAGGTGCGTTTTGTGAACTGTCGTATGCGAAAGGAAGAACATATCAAAATGTTTTTTTGACAAAGAACAATGTGTATAACTTCTTGACGAAATGGAAATGTTATGATAATATATGATTAATCACAGATTTTCATAAATTTGCAAATTGGAGGTGCGTTATGAGATATATTACACGAGAGCTGGAGCGTAAGTTTCTCAAGCTCAATGATTTCTTTAAAGTCATCCTTGTGACGGGTGCAAGACAAGTCGGCAAAACAACAATGCTGAAACACTTGTCATCTTCGGACAGAACCTATGTAACGATGGATAACGCAATGGCAAGAGAGCTTGCTCAATCTGATCCTGTACTTTTTTTTCAGACCTACAAACCCCCGATACTCATTGACGAGGTGCAGAAAGCACCGGAGCTGTTTGAACAAATCAAGGTGATTTGTGATGAAAGTGGGGAAAAGGGTCTTATATGGCTGACCGGTTCACAGCAGTACAAGATGATGGAACGAGTACGAGAGACTCTTGCCGGAAGAATTGGAATACTGGAGCTGTACAGTTTGTCTGCAAGAGAAAAAGCAGGAGTTGTGTTTGATGCTGATTTGGACTTTTCACTTGATACCTTACAGGCAAGACAAAGAAAGTTGCCCAAAAATGATGTAGTGCAGGTGTTCAATCACATTTGGGAGGGTGGTATGCCTCAAGTACAAGGTGTAGATGATGAGCTTCGGCAGGAATATTTCAATTCCTATATTGACACCTATTTAATGCGAGATGTAGCAGAATCCGGCGGTATTACCGACACAGTTCGTTTTCGTAAGTTTCTTGTCGGTTGTGCTGCTCTTGTTTCAGAGCAGGTAAATTATTCTACTCTTGCGGAATCCGCTGACATTGCATCAAGTACCGCAAAGGAATGGCTGAAAGTACTTGTGGGACTTCACATTGTTTATCTGCTTGCCCCATATTCAAACAATGAACTGAAACGGCTCAGCAAAACACCGAAACTGTATTTCTGTGACACTGGTCTTTGTGCTTACCTTTCGATGTGGCTGACGGCAGACACTCTCCGTAACGGTGCTGCAAGCGGTCATTACTACGAAAATTATGTGGTAATGGAGCTTGTGAAAAACTACGCTTACGCTAAATCTAAAGTAAATATTACCTATTTTCGTGATTCTAACGCAAAAGAGATTGATGTTTTCATCGAGGAAAACAATGTCATTCATCCGTTGGAAATCAAAAAGAGTGCTTCTCCTGATCGTCGTGAGGTCAAAAAGTACAGCGTAATTGACAAGGCTTCTTTGAACCGCGGAAACGGCGGCATCATATGTATGTGTGAGGAGCCGATACCGATTGACAAGGATAATTGTTTTATTCCGAGCAATCTAATCTGAATCACTCCCATAGCAAAAGTATATTTTCAAGAAACTAAGCAGAGCCCAAAAGCTCTGCTTTTTGTTTTAGTTTGCCAGGAAAATGACAGAAAAGGAATGAACGAAATGCCTAAGAAAAACGACTTCACCGTCTCCAAAAAAATCGTGATATACCTTTTATAATGTTATTTAACTCTGTCTACGCTGTAAATTGTAAATCCGTTGAATTCCTTTTCATCCTTGTAAACAATGACGGAATCCTTTTTGCCGTAATATTGGTTAAGATAATTTTCTTTGATAAAAGTAATTTTTTTATCGATAACATATACATTTCTTCCGTCAACGACCGCCTCATAAATATTTGTTGAGAGGTTGCGGTTCACAAGCTGATTTGTCCGATGAAGATATCCGAAGCCGTCAACATTATGGAGAAAATCGGAAGAAAATCCCCACAGCGGATGAATATAGTTATCGGTATATGAAATGTATTCTTTAGCTGTTACAGGATCGAGAACATAATAATTTTCGGGATGTCTGTCAACCTCAGTATAAAGATCACTCGGCTTTTTGTCATATGAAACAGGAGTGATATGGAAGAAATATGATACACAGCTTGCCGCACTTAATATCACAAGTACAATAACCGAAATAAGAACAGTTTTTCTGCTTTTATCTGTAATATTGCTGTATTCGTCTTTTCTAAGATGACCGAAATCAAACGAATACATTGTAAACGAAAGAATCATCAGCAAAATTCCGTACATTGTGTATGCCGAAGAATCCATTGCATAACGAACATACATACAAGCCGCAAATCCCAACGCAAAATACAAAGCAGGGAAGAAGGCAAATCTTTTTTTCTGAACGGTAACAAAAACAACCATAATGGCAAGTATTACCGCAAAAGCAATAAGATATGAATCAAAATTTATAATATGTCCCCATGCATCTGAAAACAATGCACCCGCATTATCAAAGAAATTATACGGATTTTCCCGTTTTTGAATATCCGCAACCTTTTCAAGTGCAGCAGTATTCAGTCCATTGTTTTCATCATAATATCCGTCAACAAAAAGTTCATACTCATTTGCCGAATTTATTCCGACCGAATTAAGCTCCTCACAGTAATCGGAATAGTTTGGAAAAGCATTATCATCGGTCTTATCGGCAAGGACGCTGTATCTGTACAACCCCGAAGTTTCTGCATTTGCATTATTGACCGAATATGAATAATATTCAAGACCGCAGCCGACAAGAACAATAAAGACAAATACAAGCACAAAAGGTCTGAAATACCAGAAAAATTTTCTGAACGGCAACTTGTACTTTCTTTTTGCAATCATATCACCGATGAAGAATGCAATAAAAAATGCAAGTCCCACAAAGAAATATTTGAAACATAAAAATGTTCCGAATATAACTTCAAGTACACCAATCCAAAACGGGAGAGAGTACCTTTTATTTCTGATTGCATTAAGTGCCATCAGAACCCCTGCCGTAAGCAGCAAAGCGGCGGTTTTACTGCTTAAAATGTTTGAATAATGGTCAAATGAAAACAAAATATTCAGCACAAGAGTGAATATGAAAGCCTTGTGCTTTCCGAATTTATCGACAAAAACAAATGTAACAGAAGAAAAAGCGGCACAGGAGAGAAGAATTTGAAAAAGTACAAAACAGTTGAAATTCAAAAGAATGTACTGCAATGAACCGGTAATTATCGCAAAAATGTAGTTAATATCATTATTGTAATAGTTATGATACTGACAGATATATAAAGAATTGTAAAAATCGTCAGCACTGTCATATGAAAATGCAGTAACAACTATAATCAAAGCCATAATAACAATATTAATTGCCAAAGCAAAGAAGGTCTTGCTTTTTAGTGCGTTTAATATTTTATCTTTCATAATAACTCCTCTGCATTATCTTTCTTGTTTAAATATCACTTTCTTGATCTTCTTTCGTTAATCAAGAGCTGAAGATTCTTCTGTTCGTAAGTATTAAATTTAACATTCTTTTCAAATTCTTCGGGTGTATATTTGCCCTCATACCATGACTGCGAGTTAAAGTATGCATTAAGGCTTGCGTCCTTAAAAATTCTGCCTCGTCTTGCATAAATCTCATTAATTGCAAGCTGTAAGTCGTCATCACTCAAAGCGCTTACCTGTGCGTTGCTGAGATATGAAGAATCGCTGTTAGGGAAGATAAATCCGCCGTTATTATTAGTGTTTGTATTGCTTGATGACTGTGCATTTGAACTCTGTGAATTTGAATTGCCCGATGAGCTGTTCTGACTATTTGATGACTGCTGAGCCTGTGTTGCTGGAGCTTCCGTTTCTCTCTGAATCTGTCCGCTTGAGATAACAAGTTTAACAACTGTACCCGTACTTGCGCTTGTGTCACCTTCCGGAGTCTGAGAGATAATATATCCTTCCGGATAATCATAACTGTATTCATAGTCAGAAATTTCAACGGTAAATCCTGCCTGTTCAAGAAGCTTTTTACCGTAACTGTAACCGTAACCGACAACAGGAACAACATTGTTATATGAAGAAGATGTTGTAACCTGTTCCGTTGTAGTAGGCATCGCCGTACTCGGCGCCTGTGTGGTTACTTCGGCAGATGTTGCAGTTTCGGCTGTAGTAGTTTTATTGTCAGTAGATGAATTTGACAAACCGTTATAAACGCAGAAACCGATAAATCCGAGTGCGGCGGCAATTACAACGGCACAAAGAATTATGATAAATTTATTCTTCTTTTTCTTTACATTTTCTTTATTATCTTCTTCATCTGTATATCCGAATTCATTGTCATTATCTTCAAAGCTGTTATCGTCAAAGTCGTTTTTTTCTTCAATTTTTTTAGTATCGTCAGCTTTATTGTCAGTACGCTTAACAGACGGCTCGTCCTCAAAGAAATCACCGTAGTCCTTGCTTGATTCATTGCTTGTAAGAACATTTTTATGGTCTGCACCGGAGTAATCGTCAAACACTTCAACGCTTGTAACAGGAGAAAGAACTTCCGGAGCTACTTCGCTGTTGCTTGAAACATCTTCAAATTCTTCAGCTTTTTTATCTGTAACAGTTTGTTCTTTCTTGTCATCTTCACTTGATACGGAACTGATATCTTCAAATTCAGGCTGTTTTTCTTCTGATACTTCGTTAGTTTTAACCTCGGAATTTTCAGGCTCATCAACTGCGTCTGTAACATCAACAACCTCAAATCCGCCGTTTTCATCAGCATCAGACTCACTGACTTCATCTGAATCTACAGGAGCATTACCGTCAACAGGCAGGGATTCTTCACCGGCTAAAACTTCGGCAATGCCAAGCTGTTCGCCGCCTTTAAATTCATTATCAAGAACAGCGTCCTCAACTGTCTGAACCTCATCCTTATCGTCAAAATTATCCTGCGATTCAGTCGGCTCTGTATCCTCAAATTCATCATAATCATATTCTTCAAATACATTTCCGTCAAAATCCGTGTTTTTGGGAACAACAACATCGGGATTCGGAACAGGGGAGGATGTACCTATTTCAGCCTTGATAGATGTGAGAGCATTTTTAATGTTGCCAGCATTTTTCCATCGGTTTGTATTATTCGGCTGACATGCAATTACAATAACACTCTTGAGTTTTTCGTCACCCTCAGACGGTGCGGTAACAGCCTTGCCCGAAAATCTTTCTTCACAGGCATTCTTTCTGTCGCATGAATCACTTTCAAACGGAATTTTACCGCCGTTGCACATTGCATACATAATTATTCCGACAGAATAAATGTCGGTGGTATAGTCAACATTTTCCTGCTTGTAAACCTCAGGTGCAACAAATGAGTTATCCGCAATCTTGCCTTCAAAATCAGTAAATCCGCCGATTTTATACCTTCCGTCAGCAGTTACAAAAATATTCTTTGGCGAAATATTACCGTGAAAAATATTCTTTGCTTCCAAAGTTTCAAGCATTTCACTCATCTGAATACCAAAATCAACAACTTCATCCTCAGCGAAAGTTTTGGTTTTCATAAGTTCTTCAAGACTTGTGAGTTCTTCTGTAAATATGTACAAATCACAGGTTTTTTTGTTCTGATTATCCTGAACATAAACATCCAAATAGTTTGAAACACCGTCAAGCTCCTTAACCGATTCAATAAAATCAGCCTCTTCGATGAAATACTCGGCATGTTCATCGGTATAATTGCTTTTGCCGACAAATGCGTGTCTGAGAATCGCATTCTGAGCAGTATTTTTATCAATCTTTCTTGATACCTTGTAAACTTCACAGCCGTTGTCTTCCCCAACAAATGAAGTAACCTTCCAATCCCTTAAATCTGCCGGCAATTTAATCGTTTTTGCCATACTAACACTCCTTAAATATTTCCTTATTTTTCATATTACATATTATATCTAAATCAAGGTCATTAACCCTCACTATCTCATTCTCCGGATTATTGTACCATATTACGAGCTGTTTTACCATAGATATTTCAATTTTTTAAAAAATAATTCTAATTTGTAATTAAATCCGACATAAAAACAGCAGTCCGCCTAAACGAACTGCCGAAAACATAATTTCAGTAAAATATCTTACTCGATCTTATCTGATTTTTATTTTTTCCTTTTTGTTGACTCCGATAATTCCGCCTATTCCTCCTCCCAAAACAGATGACATCAGTTTTAGCAGGGTTAGTATCGTTATAGGCTCACCGTTAAAAATCAATGCAATAGAGGTTATGACAAGAAAAATAAAAAATCCTGTCAGCGAACCCACCGCAAGACCTGCACTTCCTGTAATTCTTGATGATATTATTCCCGACATCAGCGTTGCAACACCGACCATGCCGACCGTGCAGTAATCAAGTATATCTGCTGAAATTACTCCCGACGACATCATCACGGCTGCAAGCAAACACATCAAAATTACCAGTATAAGTATTCCGCATACTGATGAAAACAAAACAGCCTTTGCAAGTAGTTTTTTATCAGACATAAAACAACCCCCGAATATATTCTGTTACAAATATATTCGGGGGAAAGAACATTCATTCAAAAAGTTATTCTTTTGTAGCTTTAGTTTCGTCAGAATCTTTCTTCTTGCCAAAACCGAAGAAGCCTTTCTTTTCAGGCTGACCTGCCTGCTGTGGCTGTTCCTTAACTGTGTCAACAGTAGAAATACACCACTTTTTAAACTTCATCTTAACTCTGTCGGAGCCTGTTTCAATGATGATAGCATCCTCGTCGTCCTTAATGGCAACTACTCTGCCCATAATTCCGCCGATTGTTGTAATTTCATCACCGATCTCAAGAGAGTTACGAAGCTGAGCTTCTTCTTTTTTCTTCTTTGAGTTAGGTCTGATGAGGAAGAAATAGAGAGCTGCAAAAATAGCAACATAGAAGAGAATCATAAAAATCATACTTGATGACTGATTTCCGCCGCTTGCACTTGCTTCTGCAACTACAGGTATAAAGTTTGTCATTTTCGTCATTCCTTTCATACAATGTATTGATTATATCAGTTTTAATCACATCTTGCAAGTATTTTTTCTGTTTTGAAAAAATATTAGATACGCACGCCTAAAATGTTGCGATATTTCTCGTAAAATTCCATATATGTGCCGTTATCAAGCTGAGTTCTGATAACTTCCATAAGATTATTGTAAAAATAGAGGTTGTGCAAAACAGCAAGTCGCATTCCGAGCATCTCACCGCTCTTGAGAAGATGTCTTATGTATGCCCTTGAAAAGTTTCGGCAAACAGGGCAGTCACAATGCTCGTCAATCGGAGATTCATCTGTTTCATATTTTGCATTATTGATGTTACGCACTCCGTCCCAAGTGAAGAGCTGACCGTGTCTTGCGTTTCTGCTCGGCATAACACAGTCAAAAAGATCAACGCCTCTTGCAACGCTTTCAAGAATATTCACGGGAGTTCCGACTCCCATAAGATATCTGATTTTATCTTTCGGAGCAAACGGCTCAACCTCTTCAATGATATGGTACATCGTTTCTGCAGGCTCACCCACGGCAAGACCTCCGATTGCATAGCCGTCAAGATTAAGCTCTGCAATTTCTTTCATATGATTGACGCGCAAATCGTCATAGATACCGCCCTGATTTATGCCGAACAGCATCTGGTTTTTATTTATGGTATCATCAAGACTGTTGAGCCTTTTCATCTCTGTAACGCATCTTTTAAGCCATCTTGTGGTTCTTTCAACGCTGTTTTTTGTATATTCATATGGAGAAGGGTTTTCAACGCATTCGTCAAATGCCATCGCAATTGTAGATGCAAGATTTGACTGGATTCTCATACTCTCCTCAGGTCCCATAAAAATTTTGCGGCCGTCAATGTGAGAATTGAAGTAAACGCCTTCTTCTTTAATATTTCTCAACTTTGCAAGAGAGAACACCTGAAATCCGCCGCTGTCGGTAAGGATAGGACCGTTCCACCTTGTAAATTTGTGAAGTCCGCCCATTTGCTTAACCTTTTCATCACCCGGACGAAGATGCAGATGATAGGTGTTGCAAAGCTGAACCTGACATTTTATATTCTTTAAATCAAGCGCAGAAACAGCACCCTTGATTGCACCGCATGTTGCAACATTCATAAAGGCAGGAGTCTGAACCGTACCGTGAACCGTAACGAATTCGCCCCGTCTTGCGCTGCCTTCCTTTTTAATTACCTTAAACATAAATCCGTAAAATCCTCCTATGATATGAACATAGCGTCACCGAAAGAGAAGAATCTGTACTTTTCCTTTACAGCTTCTTTGTATGCATTCATAATAAAATCATATCCCGCAAAAGCGGATACAAGCATAATGAGTGTACTTTCGGGAAGATGAAAGTTAGTAATAAGTCCGTCCAGCACCTTAAATTCAAATCCGGGATAAATAAAAATATCCGTAAATCCCTCGCAGGGTTTGATTTCTCCGTACATTGCCGCAACACTTTCAAGCGTTCTGCAGGATGTTGTGCCGACTGCAATAACCCGTCCGCCGTTTTTCTTAGTTTCATTTATGAGCTTTGCGGTTTTTTCGGGGACTTCATAATGCTCGCTGTGCATTTTATGCTTTGTAACATCGTCAACCTTAACCGGTCTGAATGTACCGAGTCCCACATGAAGTGTAACATACGCAATCTTTATACCTTTAGCCTTGATTCTGTCCATAAGCTCGGTTGTAAAGTGAAGTCCTGCCGTCGGAGCTGCCGCAGAACCGAGTTCATGGCTGTAAACCGTCTGATAGCGTTCCTTGTCTTTAAGCTCGGCAGTAATATAAGGGGGAAGAGGCATTTGACCGATTTTGTCAAGAGTAGTAAAAAAATTCTCTTCACAGTCAAAATCAACTATTCTGTTGCCGTCATCCTTAACATCAACAACAGTTGCACGCAAAATGCCGTTGCCGAATGAAAATTTTGTGCCGACTTTTGCTTTTTTACCCGGCTTGCAAAGTGTTTCCCAACGATTGTTTGCAATTTGTTTCAGAAGCAGAAATTCAACTTTTGCACCTGTTTCATCTTTGATACCGTAAATTCTTGCAGGCAAAACTCTTGAATCGTTGGCAACAAGAAGGTCACCCTCGTTAAGATAATCAATAATGTCATAAAAATGTTTATGCTCCAGAGTTTGTTTTTCTCTGTCAAGCACAAGCAATCTTGAACTGTCTCTCGGTTCAAGCGGAGTCTGTGCGATAAGCTCTTTAGGCAAATCGTAATAAAAATCACTCGTCTTCATTTTATTTCCTTTCAAGAACTAAAATTGCTTTTTAAAAGCTGTTCTGTCAAAAATCTTTGTAAAACACAAGTATTTGTCCTGTAAAATTCTCAAAATAATTGACATTACCCTTTTAAAATGATATATTATCTTATTATGAGCAGTTTGCATAATCGACAAACAGTCGTGTTTTCAGACATCTCTTCATATAATATAATATTTGTTTGAATAAGGCAACCGCTTTTTTAAAATTTGTTTAATTCGGAGGAATTATTATGAAAAAGTATAAAGTCGGTATTATCGGCGCTACCGGTATGGTAGGTCAGCGTTTTACACTTCTTCTTGAGAATCACCCGTGGTTTGAGGTTACTGTTCTTGCCGCAAGTAAGAGAAGTGCAGGCAAAACATACGGTGAAACAGTTGAAGGCAGATGGCATATGACTGCTCCTCTTCCTGAGAAGTACAAGGATATGGTTATCGTTGACGCTGAAAATGTTGAAGAGGTTGCATCACAGGTTGATTTCTGTTTCTGCGCAGTTAATATGAAGAAGGATGAAATCCGTGATCTCGAAGACAGATATGCAAAGGCTGAATGTCCTATCGTATCAAACAACAGTGCTCATCGTTTTACAGATGATGTTCCTATGGTTATTCCTGAAATTAACGCCGATCACATTAAGATTATTGACGCTCAGAGAAAGCGTCTCGGCACAAAAAGAGGCTTTGTTGCAGTTAAGTCCAATTGCTCACTTCAGAGCTATGTTCCTGCAATTCATCCTTTAAAGGCACTCGGCGTTGACAAGGTTCTTGCCTGCACATATCAGGCAATTTCAGGCGCAGGCAAAACATTTAAGACATGGCCTGAAATGGTAGATAATGTTATTCCTTACATCGGCGGTGAGGAAGAAAAGTCAGAGCAGGAGCCGCTTAAAATCTGGGGTAAGATTGAAGGCGACAAGATTGTTAAAACCGATGATATTTCAATCACATCACAGTGCATCCGTGTTCCCGTATCAGACGGTCACACAGCAGCTGTATTTATGTCATTTAAGGACGGCGTAAAGAAACCTACTGTCGAAGAAATTATTGACATTTGGTCAAACTACAGCGGCAGAGCTCAGGAACTCGATCTTCCGAGTGCGCCAAAGCATTTTCTCCACTACTTCACAGAACCCGACCGTCCGCAGATTAAATCTGAAAGAAATCTTGAAAACGGTATGGCAGTATCGGTTGGCAGATTAAGACCTGATACTCAATATGATTACAAGTTCGTTTGTATGTCACACAACACATTAAGAGGCGCAGCAGGCGGTGCAGTTCTTCTTGCAGAGCTCCTTTGTGCTGAGGGCTACATGGACTGATTACTTACGGAGGTAAATTATGTCTAACCACATTTTTACAGGCTCAGGTGTTGCACTTATCACTCCTATGAAGTCTGACGGAAGCGTAAACTACGATGTTCTCGGCGATCTCGTAGAATTTCATGTTCAAAACGGTACTGATGCAATTATTGTATGCGGTACAACAGGTGAGGCTGCAACTCTTTCGGAAAAAGAGCATTGCGAAACAATTTCTTTCGTTGCAGAAAAGACAAACGGCAGAATTCCTGTTATTGCAGGTACAGGCAGTAACGATACCTCAACAGCCGTTATGCTCTCAAAATCTGCCGCAAGCACAGGCGTTGACGCACTTCTCTGCGTAACTCCTTACTACAATAAAACATCTCAGCAGGGTCTTGTAAGACACTTCAACGTTGTTGCAGATTCGGTTGATATTCCGATTATTCTTTACAATGTTCCTTCAAGAACCGGCTGTAACATCAAGCCAAAGACTTATCAGGAGCTTTGCAAGCATCCTAACATCGTTGCCGCAAAAGAGGCAAGCGGCGACATCTCTCAGGTTGCTCTCATCCGTTCACTTTGCGGTGACAATCTTGACATCTACTCAGGTAACGATGACCAGACTGTTCCTTTTATGTCACTAGGCGCTCTCGGTGTTATCTCTGTATTTGCAAACATCTGCCCCAAGGAAATGCATGACATCTGTCAGCTTTGTCTTGACAATGACTTTGCAGAGGCACAGAAGCTTAACTTCCACTATCTTGAGCTTATGCATATACTCTTCAGCGATGTTAACCCGATCCCCGTAAAGACTGCCATGAACCTCTTCGGCTATGAAGCAGGCGAATGCAGACTTCCGCTCGTTCCCATGAGCGTTCAGGGTTACCATGACCTCAAGGATTGCATGGAGAAGTATGACCTTTTAAGCAAGAAGGTTAAATAATCAACCTTTGATTCGTTTAAAATTCAAGAAGTTTAAAGGGGAATAAAAAATGGTAAATACAGCAATAGTCGGTTGTAACGGTAAAATGGGCTGCTTTGTGGCACAGGCTGTTCAGAGCCGTGAGGATTGCAATGTTTTGTTCGGTGTTGACGCATTCGGTGAAAGTAATTATGATTTTGATGTTTTCAAGACTTTTGACGAGGCAACCGAAACACCTGATGTAATCATTGATTTTTCAAATCCTGCAGCTCTTGACGGTATGCTTTCGTATGCAGTTGATAATAAAGTACCTTGTGTTATCTGCACAACAGGCTTTTCAAAAGATCAGATTGCAAAAATCGAAGATGCGGCAAAGACAATTCCTGTTTTCTATTCAGGTAATATGTCACTCGGCATCAATCTTCTTATTGAGCTTTCAAAAGAGGCTGCAAAAATTCTCGGAAACCAGTTCGATATTGAAATCGTTGAAAAGCATCATAATCTTAAGCTTGACGCTCCGAGCGGAACAGCTCTTATGATTGCAGACGGAATTTCGGAACAGCTTGACGAAGATCCGCAGTATGTCTATGACAGACACAGCTACCGCAGAAAGCGTTCAAAGAACGAAATCGGTATTCATTCCGTAAGAGGCGGCACAATTGTAGGTGAACACGAAGTTATCTTTGCAGGTCACGATGAGGTTGTAACAATCTCTCATCAGGCTCAGTCAAAAGAAGTTTTCGCTGTCGGTGCTGTTAATGCGGCAGTATTTCTTAAAGATCAGAAAGCAGGTATGTACAACATGGGCAACCTTCTTTCTGAAAAAATGAACTGAAAAATAACACCTTTAAGCACGGCATAAAAGCCGTGCTTTCTTTTATGTCCAAACTTTGCCTACTTTCATAATATGTAGTGTGATATATTGTTTTGAGATGTCACAAAGATTTAACAAAGGGTGGAAGTTATGGAAAATAATTTAATAATATTCGGCTCGGTAACTCTTGCCATGAAGAGCCGTAACCTACTTTTAAAAAACAATATTAAATCAGGGCTTGTAAGAACTCCTATACACCTCAATCGAAAATCATGCGGATACAGCCTTTATGTCCCGGGAAATTTTGAAAGGGCATTGGAAATTATCAGGAGTAACGGTATTGCTGTCAAAGGAACAGCCGCTGTTGATACCTTATGATATATTTTGACAACGGTGCAACCACCTTTCCGAAACCCTTATCCGTAAGAAAAGCGATTAACGAAGCTATGTCCGACTACGGAGCAAATCCTGGAAGAAGCGGTCACAAAATGTCGGTGAAATCATCTGAAATAATGTATTCCTGCCGAGATAATGCCGCAAAACTTTTTGGCTCGGAAAATCCCGAAAATATAATCTTCACGCTTAACTGCACAATGGCTTTGAACACAGTTATTAAAGGCATATTAAAACAGGGTGACCATGCCGTAATCTCATCACTTGAGCATAATGCTGTCGTCAGACCACTTGAAACACTCAAGAAAAATAAGATTGAATACTCTGTTGCCGAATGTGACCCTTATGATAATGAACAAACAATCGAGAATTTCAGGAAACAATTCAAATCTAACACAAAACTTGTAATCTGTACCCATGCTTCAAATGTATTCGGCATCAAACTTCCGATAGAAAGAATAGGCGCTCTTTGCAGATTAAACGGCATCCTTTTTTGTGTAGATGCCGCACAAAGTGCAGGAACAGCAGATATCAACCTTTCTGACAGTTGCATTGATTTTCTCTGCACCGCAGGTCACAAAGGACTCTATGGACCGATGGGAACAGGCTTGCTTATTATAAACAGCGAAACAACTCCGGACAGTCTTATTCAGGGAGGAACGGGAAGTGATTCCGCAAACCTCAATCAGCCTGAAATTCTCCCCGATAAGTACGAAAGCGGAACGCCGAATCTTCCGGGAATAGCAGGGCTTAATGCAGGAATAAAGTTTGTCCTGAACAAAAAAACAGACAGAATATATAATTCCGAGTTAAGTCTTGTACAAATGCTCTACAAAAGGCTTGAAAAAGCGGAAAATGTAATATTATACACCAAAATGCCTGAGAAAAGTCACAGCGTTCCTGTAATTTCATTTAATATTAAAAATACCGAAAGTGAAACGGTTGCAAAAATTCTTAATGACAGCTACAATATTGCCGTAAGAGCAGGACTCCATTGTGCGCCCCTTGCACACAAAAGCTTCGGCACTCAGGATACAGGAACCGTAAGAGCTGTTGTATCGGCATTTACAACAAAAAATGATGTTGTATATTTTGCAAATGCCGTAAGTCGTATTTCTAAGAACAACAAACAGAAAAAAACAATTTAAAAAGGTTGCAATTAATAACAAAAGTATGTTAGAATAATAACAAGGAATTTAAAAATAAAGGAAGGGGAAAGCAGATTGGAAATATTTAACAGCATTCTTTCCATTATCAAGACTATACAGCTAAGAGATATTGTCGATATTCTTGCAATTGCACTGTTGATTTTCGGACTGTTCAAGCTTATTCAGGAAACAAGAGCAGTTCAGCTTCTCAAAGGTGTAATTATGCTCCTGATAGTGTATTTTCTTTCGTCTCTGTTTGGTCTTGTTATGCTTTCATCCCTGTTGCGAACATTTTTCGAGGCAGCAGTTGTTGTTATTGCTATCATCTTTCAGCCGGAAATCAGAAAGGCTCTTGAACAGATGGGACGTAACAACACCTATAAAAAATATATAAAAATATTTACTAAGCACCACAAAGGTGATGAATGGAAAAAGGCTGTAGAAAAGTCAATCGTAGATGCGGCTGACACAGCAGTTCTTTTCTCTCGTTCAAAAACAGGTGCTTTGCTTGTGTTTGAAAGAGAAACCATGCTTTCCGATATAGCCGCTACAGGCACAATTATTGATGCCGAAACATCCGTAGCTCTGTTCGGCAATATATTTTTTAACAAAGCACCATTGCATGACGGTGCAAGCATTATCCGTGACGGAAAACTTTTTGCAGCAGGATGTATTTTACCGCTCACATCAAATCCTAATGTAGATATCAATCTCGGTACACGACACAGAGCAGGACTCGGTATCAGTGAACAAAGCGACGCTGTTGTCCTTATAGTAAGTGAAGAAACAGGTGTAATTTCTCTTGCGGTAAACGGTATTTTGCTCCGTGAGTTTACAAGAGAAGAATTAATCAAAAAGCTTGAACAGTTTCTCATCTATGATCGTGGCTATGACGATGATGAACCGCCCAAAAAGTTTTTTCAGAAGAACCCGAAAAGTTCAAAAAGAGAGAAGGCTGAAAAATGAAAAAGAAAAAACTCTCTCTCAACAAACTGTTTCAGAATAACAAATTTCTGATTATACTCGCCCTTGTAATCTCAACAATAACATGGGTTTATATGAGTATGGGTACAACAAATGATACAACCGTAACAATAAGCAATATTCCCATTCAGATTGAATTGCCTGACCAGCTCGATAACAACGGGTTGCAGGTATTCCGTGATGCGGAGCAGACTGCCACGGTAACCGTAACAGGCAGCAGAGCCGTTCTCGGTTCTATCGGAACAAAGGATATTACTGTTACAGGTGCTACAAACGGAATTGACTCGGCAGGAACTTATCAGCTTTCGCTTTCAGCCGTAAAAGCCAACCCGAGTGCCAACTTTCAGATTATCTCAACCGTTACGCCGTCAAATGTCAATGTAATTGTTGATTATCAGCGTGAAACAAGTTTTCCGATTCAGGAAAATGTTGTTTACAAGGTTGCCGACGGGTACTATGCGTCAACTTCTCTTGCATCAAAGAATATCACAATCTCAGGACCTCAAACAGAGATTGCCAAAATTGCAAAGGTTTCGGCATCGGCAGAACTTGACAGTACACTAAATGCGCCGACCACAACGACCGCAAATATTGTGCTTTATGATAAAGCAGGAAATAAAATCTCCACCGAGCTTCTTACAATGGAGTTTACGGATGTTGAGGCTACAATTTCCGTTCTTCCCGAAAAGACGGTAAATGTAATTCCTGAGTTTATTAACAAACCCAAAGGTCTTGATTTAAACGATAATATGCTTACGGTTGAGCCTTCAAATATTCTGCTTGCAGGTCCAAAAGAAGTGCTTGACAAGACTGACAGCGTAAAGCTTGAGTCAATCGATTTTGCAACACTTTCAAACAAGCGTTATGAGTACGATACGCAGGGAATAAACATCCCGAGTGACTGCAAAAATATCAGTAACTCAACCTCCGCAAAGCTTGTACTTGACCTCAGCGGTCTGTCCAAGAAAACCTTTACCGTTGACTCATTCAAAGTAAGCGGTCTTTCTTCAAAATACAAAGCCGATGTAACACAGACAAGTATGAATGTTACCGTAATCGGCAGTGAAAAGGAACTTAAAAGCCTTAAAAGCTCAGATATTGAAGGTGTAATTGACACCTCGGATCAGAGCGGAACAGTAGGCTCGGTTCAGATGCCTGTTACTTTCAAACTCAGCGGTACTGACACCTGTTGGGTAAGCGGAAGCTACAAGGCAAATATCACAATCAGCGAAAAATAACCCATAAAAACCGCAGACATTTTGATGTCTGCGGTTTAGTTTATTTGTATTAAATTACATTCTGATTCGATTTGAACTGCCTCGCCTTACAAAAGCTTTGTTCATATCGTCAGTATTGTGATATCTCACACTCTGTACAAGACCAAGACTAATGAGCGTACTCAAAGCCGAAGTACCTCCCGAACTGAACAGGGGAAGGGTTATTCCGACTACGGGAAGAAATCCAAGCACCATTCCTATATTTACAATTGTTTGCGATGCTATCATTGAAAACACACCGTAGCAGATATACTTGCCTTGAAATTCACTTGAATTTTTTGCATTCAAAATCACTTTTAATATAATAAAAAACAAAATCAGCAAAAGCGCCATGCATCCAACAAATCCGAGTTCCTCTCCTGCAACGGTAAAGATAAAATCGTTTTCCTGTTCGGGGACGATTGAATGTTCAACACGCTGTCCGTTAAAAAGTCCGCTTCCGAAAGCTTCGCCGCTTGCAATTGAAACCTTACCCTGATACTGTTGCCAACCGTAATTTGTAAGTGCATTCCCGTCAAGGTCAAACAAAGCAAGAACCCTGTTGCGATGCTCTTTATTCATAAACACATTCCATATAATCGGAATTGCACACACAAGCAATCCTCCGAAAATGACAAAATATCTCAGTTGAACTCCTGCCGCAAATGTCATAACCAAAAACATAAGCGCAAATATAAGAACAGTACCGTCATCACCCTGAATATGAATAATTGCCATTGGTATCATTGCATGAAGTGCAAGGAAAAGTACTCCCGAAAACTTTTCAATCATTTTCTTTTCTCTCAGCCACGACAAATGCTTTGAAAAAGTTATGATAAAACAGATTTTTATAAACTCAGACGGCTGAATTGAAAATCCGCCCGGAAGATTAATCCATGCCGTATCATCTGTTCCGCTAACCTGAACTCCGAACACAAACACAAGTCCGGCAAGAACAATTCCCACTATTGCGGCAATGTACCATTTTCGTATAAGAAATCTGTAATCGGCAATTGATATAAACACCGATGCTGCAAGACCGACAGACACAGCGATAATCTGAGTTCTTAGATAACTGTATTCGCCCGATCGTTGCATACTCGCAATCAAAAGAAAACTGTACGCAACAGCGGTCAAGGTCAACAGCCACAACACTGCGTCACACTGTCTGAAATATTCATAAATATTTGTAATAACTTTTTTCACCCAAAACAACCTTTGAAATTAATTTTACCCTATAATTATATTAAATTACGCTCTCAATATCAAGTATAATTTCAATACAGAATAATACAAGTTTCGCATTTTGTTATAATAATAAAAACATGAATTTGATTCGGAGGTATATTATGTTATCTGATATCGAAATTGCTCAGAGTGCAGAATTAAAGCCTATTGCAGAAATTGCAAATCAGCTTGGGATTTCTGCTGATGAGCTTGAGTTTTACGGAAAGTACAAAGCAAAACTTTCTGATGAACTTGCAGACCGTGTAAAGGACAATCCTGACGGAAAGCTCATCCTCGTAACAGCAATCAACCCAACACCGGCAGGCGAGGGCAAAACCACCACTTCTGCAGGTCTTGGTCAGGCAATGGCTAAAATCGGTAAAAAGGCAATCATCGCACTCCGTGAACCGTCGCTCGGTCCTGTATTCGGAATTAAGGGCGGTGCAGCAGGCGGCGGTTATGCACAGGTTCTTCCAATGGAGGACATCAACCTTCATTTCACCGGTGATATGCACGCAATTACAGCAGCCAACAACCTTTGTTGCGCAATGCTTGACAACCATATTCAGCAGGGCAACACACTCGGCATTGATCCGAGAAGAATTCTCTTCAAGCGTTGTCTTGATATGAATGACCGTGCATTAAGAAATATCACAATCGGTCTTGGCGGTAAGGTGAACGGTGTTCCGAGGGAAGATCACTTCATCATTACAGTTGCATCGGAAGTTATGGCAATTCTCTGTCTTGCAAATGATATCTCCGACCTTAAAGAAAGACTCGGCAACATTCTTGTTGCATACACATACAGCGGTGAACCCGTTTATGCAAAAGATTTGAAAGCAGAAGGAGCAATGACTGCACTTCTCAAGGATGCAATCAAACCTAACCTTGTTCAGACGCTTGAGGGTACTCCTGCAATTATGCACGGCGGACCTTTTGCAAATATCGCTCACGGCTGTAACAGCATAAGAGCAACAAAGCTTGCATTAAAGCTTGCCGATTACTGCATTACAGAAGCTGGTTTCGGCTCGGATCTCGGTGCTGAGAAGTTTCTTGACATCAAGTGCAGATATGCCGGCATTGCTCCGTCGGCAATTGTAATCGTGGCAACATGCCGTGCATTAAAATACAACGGCGGCGTTCCAAAGTCAGAGGTTTCAAATGAGAACATTGAGGCTCTCAAAAAAGGCATTGTAAATCTCGGTGTTCACATTGACAATATGAGAAAGTACAATGTTCCCGTAGTTGTAGCAATTAATCAGTTCGGTACAGATACAGATGAAGAACTCAAATACATTGAAGAATATTGCATTTCAAAGGGTGCAGACTTTGCCCTTTCAAATGTATTCGGAAAAGGCGGAGAAGGCGGTGTAGAGCTTGCAAATAAGGTAGTAGACGCTTGTGAAAAGCCGTCTTCATTTAAACCGCTCTATTCACTCGACCTCACACTCAAGGAAAAAATTGAAAAGATTGCAAAGGAAATCTACGGTGCGTCAAAGGTAAACTACACAACAGCCGCAGAAAAAGCAATCAAGGAAGTTGTGGCACTCGGCGGAGACAAACTTCCCATATGTGTGGCAAAAACACAGTATTCGCTTTCAGATGATCCTACAAAGCTGGGTGCTCCAAAGGATTTTGAAATCACAGTAAGAGATGTAACAATTTCAAACGGTGCAGGTTTTGCAGTAATTTATACAGGCAATATTATGACAATGCCGGGACTCCCGAAAGTTCCTGCCGCAGAAAAAATTAATATTGATGAAAACGGCAAAATAAGCGGACTTTTCTGATATGGTTAAATTGATTTCTCACAGCGCCGATGAAACCGAGCAAATCGGCGAAAAAATTGCAAAAAAGCTCCACGGCACAGAGGTAATAGCCCTTTTCGGCGGACTCGGTATGGGCAAAACCGCATTTACAAGAGGACTGGCAAGAGCCCTCGGTGTTGATGACGGTGTGTCAAGCCCTACTTTCGCCCTTGTAAACGAATACAGCGGAAAGTACAATATCTATCATTTTGATATGTACAGAGTTAATTCATGGGATGATTTGTACTCAACGGGATTTTTTGACTACATTGACAACGGCATTCTCGTAATTGAGTGGAGTGAAAATATAGAAGGCGCACTTCCCGAAAATGCAATCAGAATAACGATTGAAAAAGGGGAGAGCGATGACGAAAGAATCTTTGAAATTGAAGGTGTTGAAATTTGAAAATTCTGTCTGTTGACACATCTGCAACAGCTGCATCTGTTGCACTTTCAGAAGAGGGCAAGCTGATCGGTGAAACTTTCATAAACACAAGTCTTACCCACAGTCAGACGCTCATCCCTATGGTTGAACAGCTTTTGAACAATACAAAAACGGAAATGTCCGATATTGATGCAATTGCAGTCAACGCAGGTCCGGGTTCATTCACGGGAGTAAGAATCGGTGTTGCGGCAGTAAAAGGTCTTGCTTTTGCAAATGATATACCGTGTGTTTCGGTTTCAACACTTGAGAGTATGGCTTATAATTTCCTTTCAACCGACTGTATTGTATGTGCCGTAATGGACGCACGCTGTTCACAGGTATACAATGCACTGTTTGAAATTAAAAACGGAGTTGTTACCCGACTTTGTGATGACAGAGCATTATCGCTTGATGACTTAAAAAACGAACTGCTGTCTGTTGAAGGAAGAATCATCATAGCAGGTGACGGTACCGATATTACCTGTAAATACATCGGTAATGAAATTAAAAATGCAGAGTCTGCTCCCGTAAATCTTAAATATCAGAGAGCGTCTTCAACTGCACTTGTTGCATTTGAAATGATTAATAACGGACAAACCGTTTCGGCACAAGAGCTTATGCCGGTATATCTCCGCTTGCCTCAGGCACAGCGTGAGCTTAATAAAAAACTTGGAGGTAGAACAAAATGATAGCACTCGGATGCGACCACGGCGGATATAACCTTATCTGCGCAATCAAAAAATATCTGGATGAAAAAGGACTTGAATACAAAGAGTACGGCACTTTCAGCGAAGAAAGCGTTGATTATCCGGTTTATGCCTACAAGGTAGCAACTGCAATCACCTCGGGTGAGTGCTCAACAGGCATTCTCTGTTGCGGTACAGGCATCGGTATCTCAATTGCCGCAAACAAGGTAAAGGGAATCAGAGCCGCAGTTGTTTCAAACGAATTTTGTGCTGAAATGACTCGCAGACACAATAACGCAAATATTCTTTGTATGGGTGGAAGAGTTACAAGCGAAGAAGATGCTGTTAAATTTGCTGACATTTTCCTTAACACACCTTATGAAGGCGGCAGACACGAAAACCGTGTGTCAATGATTACAGACATTGAAAACGGTACTTTTAAAGCATAAACAAATTAACAATAAGATTAAAACGCTCTTTTTATTAAGAGCGTTTTTCTTTTTGAAACTTAGATTTCTTGTTTGTAATATTTTGTAATTGTTATTTCTGATATAGAACCATTTTATAAATATTAATTCTATTCAGGAAATTAAGGAAAATTATTCTTTCTCAGTCGGAATTATGCGTTGTGCTAATTGTATAATATTATTAAAATCACACCTATTTATAAGTGCATTATAACTACTATATTTCAGTTTGTAACCAAATTTACGAAAAAATTTCAAATTTTTAAATTTATTTACAAAAAACCCTTGTTTTTTTTCCTTTTTAGTATTATAATAACATCACAATGTTTTTAAAGAATTTTAAAAAAGAATTAAAACGATTTGGGAGAGAGTAAAAATGAGATTAAGAAAACAGGAACTTGGAGACAGAAACCTCGTAGGAAGCAGGGTTGAGGCCGTAAGAAAGCAGAAAGGTATGAAGCAAAAGGAGCTTCTTGCCCAATTACAGGTTAACGGCGTCGATATGAACGCATCAGGACTTTCAAAGCTTGAAGGTCAGATTCGTTTCGTAACAGATGTTGAGCTTGTTGCACTTGCCGATATTCTTGAAGTGTCTGTTGACTACCTTCTCGGAAGAGAAAACTGATTTTTTAACCGAATCTTTAAATTGCACCGTAGATTTTTTCTGCGGTGCTTTTATTAGCAGACAAAACCGTTGATATAAAAAGAATAACCGCAGCAGTAATAGGGGAGATGAATGTGATTGACCTCAACAACATTGAAAAATACAGAGAAAACAATCGAATAGAGGCCAAAAAGGCAACAGGCGGATTACCTAAAAGCTTGTGGGAAACATATTCATCCTTTGCAAATACACTCGGAGGAATTATACTTTTAGGTGTAGAAGAATACAGGGACAAATCGCTTCATCCCGTAAATCTTCCCGATCCGGATGAACTTATTGAGGAATTTTGGGAGATAGCAAACGATATTCAAAAAGTAAGCACAAACATTCTTTCATATGATGATGTTTATGTGCAAAAAATTGAAGAAAAGCATATTATCGTTATTACAGTGCCAAAAGCAAAAAGATTTGACCGTCCCGTGTATCTTGACGGCAGCATTCATAATTCATACAGAAGAAACGGCGAGGGTGACTACCGTTGCACACTCGACCAAATTAACGCTATGGTGCGTGATTCCGAGATTAAAACACAGGATATGAATATCATCGAATGCATGACTGCTTCCGTATTTAATACCGATTCACTCCATAGCTACCGAATAAAAATGTCAACTGTTAAGCCAAATAATCGGCTTCAAAATTTGTCGGATAAAGATTTCTTGCAGGCAATAGGAGCAATCGGAGTAGGGGAAGACCTTTTGTTTCACCCTACAGCCGCAGGACTTCTTATGTTCGGTAAGTCAGAGTTCATCAAAAAAGAATACCCGTCCTATTGTCTTGAATATAAGGAAACAACACAAGATGATAAACACACAATTATTTCATCAGATTTAAATTCTGACTGTGAAAACCTTTATGATTTCTTTATAAAGGTCTTTGAAAAAATTTCATACGATATAAAACTGACAGCAAACATAAAATCAGACATTACACCGATTACAACTGCCTTACAGGAAGCTCTTGCAAACTGCCTTATAAATGCCGACTATTATGGTTCAAACGGTGTTGTTATTATGAAAGATGATGAAAGCATTACGATATCCAATCCAGGCGGATTTAGAGTTGAACTCGACGCCGCAAGAGCGGGTGGTATATCCGACCCCAGAAACACGGCAATTATGCGTATGTTTAATTTGATAGGAATCGGCAGTAACGACGGATTCGGTATTTCTAATATTTTCTCCGTTTGGAAAAGTCACGAACTTGTTCTGCCGGTCATTGAAGAAAGTTTCAACCCCGAAAGCATCACCCTAAAGCTTTCGTTTGTTCCTGAAAGCAAATCAACTAAAACTCAAATTTTACAAAATCGTCCCGATATTGAAACAGACAGGCAGGATGCCGTAATTTCATACATTACTGACAATATCACGGTAACTTCAAAAGAAATTTCCGAACTTCTCGGAATAAGTCATAAAAAATCGAAGCAACTTCTTCACAAACTTATGGCAAAGGATTTTGTTATAATCAAAAACGGAAAATACACCCTAAAAGCATAGAAGGAACTTAATCAAATTTCGGAACATCAATCCGCATAAGCGTTGCTTATAATTGCTAGGTTGCTTATTTTTGCAAAAGGAAAACCGTCTTCTGAAAATAAAATCCAAAAGATAAATTTGCCTATATCTGCCTTTCATGTGCCGCAAGAGGCTGTTCATAACCCTGCTGTTCAAAGTCTTGCAAGACGATCTCGCAGGTGCAGTTGTGCCGATTGATAATTTGAGTATGGTTGTTTCAATAATCTTTTCGTACATGATTTTCAAAAAAATGTCCGCAAAATCAAGCATAAGTATTCATATAATAATCGCAGACACTTATTTATGCTTTTACGGATTAAATTTAAAATTTACAAATTTGTGTAATTTTACTTGACAATCGCACAAAAAACAAGTACAATAATCAAGGTAAATCACCAATATTCGGAGACGTATCGAAGTGGTCATAACGGACATGACTCGAAATCATGATGCCCCTTGAGGGACGAGGGTTCGAATCCCTCCGTCTCCGCCACCGAAAAAGCCTGTAATCAAGCCGATTATGGGCTTTTTCTTATACCTTTTTCTAAGAGTAAGTGATCAAAGCAGACTTTTGTTTTTCTCTCCGGATTTTCGGCTTAGCCCTCCCTCCAACGACTTCCGAAGTCGCCACCCTCCGGTAGAGCAAGCCCTGTCTCCGGTGATTTTAGACTTGTAATCCAAGTGGGCGTAGATGTTCGCCGTGGTGGTAAAGTCGCTGTGTCCCAGTCACTACTGAATGTGCTTGAGAGGCACGCCGTTGGCCAGCAGCATGCTGGCACAGCTAAACCGCAGATCGTGAAAACGCATCCGGCGCAGGCCGTGGTCCTCCAAGAATTTTGGGAATGCCGAGGTCAAATAATTGGCCCGCACCCGCTTTGCTCTCAAAAAAGCCATGGAAATCAAGGCTTTCTCGGCGCTTAATGTTCGACGCTGCGCCGCCGTCTGGCAGAGTCCGCCTTCTGCTTGCGTCGGATGGAGCAGCCACATTCCGGGCAGTATTTCTGCCGGTTGCTACTGGGTGCAAAGGGCTTTCCACACCGTTCGCAGGTCCGTGTACGCTGCCGGTAAATATCGGC
>UMKN01033411.1_pt1 | contig 22803 bp, 20 predicted proteins | sample 1966321 | NCBI WGS metagenome assembly UMKN01 (sample SAMEA4836177, study PRJEB28245) | human gut metagenome | biome: gut microbiome; material: fecal sample | place: Denmark | collected 2008
ATTAAAAATCAATTTTTTCAAGTCGATTTTTGCTTTTCTGCCCGATATTTCATAGATACCGTAAGTAAATGCAAATATATTAAATACCGCCACGTATACCGAGCAATAAAAAATACCTTCCTCGCCTATTACACTTTGTGCAAGCGGCAAAGCAAGAAAACTCGCATTTGAAAAAACGGTTGCATAATGATAAATTCCGCGAAGATTAACATTTTGTTTCTTAAAAGTAAACAGCGAAATAAGCGCGCCGAAAATATGAGTTGCAATTGCGCAAACAAAAGCTACAACCAAGCCTTTAACATGGCTTGGTGTATACTCCATTTTAATAAATGTGTTTATAATAGCAATCGGCAAAACAACATTGAATATTAAATCAATCAATCTTTTACCGTCACTTTGCTTAAACAGGCCGACTTTATCCGTCACAAAGCCTACACCGGCCATTAAATACAATATAAACACTTGAAGTGCAATCGTTTTTAAATTATCAAGAAACAAATAATCAGCCTCAAATCATAATTCAGTCTTTTGAAACATTTTCGGTAATAAAAACAGAAAGCTCGCAATTCAATGCAAAAAGACCTATAAAAAGATAAGTTAGAGCCGAAAAAGTAACTCGACTTAAATCTTCATAATTTCCACTTAAAATCATCAATATTCTTGCAAGTGAAAATGCAATTGATACAGAAAAAAGACTTAATGCAAAAAAGCTTAAAAGCGGCTTTATTTTACCGTCATCACTGTCTACCGCAGAAGCACAGCATAAAGTATAGCCACAATACATAACTATAAATATAAATTCCAAAAAGCTTTCTACGCTTTCAACATCAAATATTTCCGTCAAAATAACCAGCAGCCTGCAAAAGCCCCATAAAAACGGAGCAAGATGAAACAGCTTAAAATACTTAAAATCAATCAAAGTACCTTTAACCGACTTTGCACAGATAATCAAATAAAAACAGGTTAAAATGGCGAAAACGGCTTGAAATGCCACCGGCAACAAATAATTATATTCTATATATTTTTGAGCATCATCTTGGCTAATATATTGCGCACAATTATAAACCTGATGAACAAAATCAAAAAAATATGTAAAACTCAATATCAGCAAAGTTATATAAATACTTTTATTTCCGATAAAAGCAATAATTCTTTCATATCGCTTTGAAAAGAAAAAATACAAAAAGCAAAAAAAGAGTGACAATGCAACTACACCGTAAAGAACGAAAGTAAGTAAATCATCGCCTACAACCAAGCCGGATTTAGCATCTGTATATTTAAGAAATTGAAAGAAACGAATAAAGCAAGCCGCAAGCGCTGTGATAATTACGGCAAGGAATGAAAAATACATAGGTTTATTTTTCAATTTTTCTCCCCTACAATTCAGCTATTATCTTTCAATAATCGGTTTAAATTCACGCGGTTTGCTGACGCTTTTATATGCCGGGCGAATAATTTTGCCGCCTGAAGTCAATTCTTCAAGCCTGTGAGCGCACCATCCTGCTGTTCTGGCAACAGCAAAAATAGGTGTATACAAATCTTCAGGAATACCGAGAACTTTGTACACAAGGCCCGAATAAAGGTCAACATTGGCACACATTGTTTTTTCTACACCCTTAATTTCAGAAAATACTTCAGGTGTGAGAAGCTCAACATTTTCAAGAGTTTTAAATTCCTTTTCAAAACCTTTTTCGTAAGCAAGTTTTCTTGCATTTTCTTTAAGAATGACAGCTCTTGGGTCGCTCTTTGTATAAACAGCATGCCCCATACCGTAAATAAGGCCTGAACCATCGCCTGCTTCTTTATTTATGATTTTAACAAGATAATCTTTAACTTGGTTAGGGTCGGTAGGGTCTGCAACATTAGCCATAATTTCGCGCATTTGCTGAGCAACACGAAGATTTGCACCGCCGTGGCGCGGACCTTTAAGTGAGCCAAAACCGGCAGAAATAGCAGAGTAAGTATCAGTGCCGCTTGAAGTAAGAACCCTTGTTGAAAAAGTAGAGTTATTACCGCCGCCGTGGTCAGCGTGAAGCATAAGGCAAATATCGAGAAGCCTTGCCTCCTCTTGAGTAAACTGTTTATCTGCTCTGATTTGATTTAAAATATATTCGGCAGTTGATTGCTCCTTTCTGATAGGATGAAGGAACATTGTTTTATTGTAAAAAGTTCTGCGCTTAATTTGATATGCGCCGTTCATAATAGTAGGCATTTGCGCAATAAGCTGAAGTGATTGGCGAAGAACATTAGCCACCGAAATATCATCAGGATTTTCATCAAATGAATATAGTACAATAACGCACCTTGCCATTTTATTCATAATGTCTTTTGACGCGTGCTTCATAATCATATCTTCAACAAATTCATCAGGTAGTTCGCGGCATTCACCAAGAACTTCCCTCAACCCTTCAAGCTGGCTTTCAGTCGGCAAATCGCCAAAAAGAAGAAGCCATACAACTTCTTCAAATCCGAATCTGTTTTCTTTAATACAACCGTTAACAATATCGTTAATATCATAACCGCGGTATGAAAGCTTACCGTCTTTAGGAATACGCTCACCGTCGAGAATATAATATCCCTCAACGGAGCATATACGGGTAAGGCCTGCCATAACGCCTGTTCCGTCTTCGTTTCTAAGTCCTCTTTTAACATGATATTTTTGGTAATCTTTAGGCTTAATCCAGTTATTTTTATCAAGCTCAGAACATAAATTAGAAAGAGCATCCATAGAAATAGGTGAAATATAGTTTTTTGGCATAATCAATCTCCTTTTCATTGGTGTATTGGTAAAGGTAACGAATATAACGATACCACATAAATCAAAATCATTTCACTATTATACTATTTTTATTATATAAAGTCAAGGAGATGAGAAAGTGAAAAAAGCTTTAATAATTTATGCAATTTTGCTTGTTTTAACTGTTATAGTTCCTGCAATAGTTTGCTTTTCTCAAAGCGGCGATTCATCGTCAAAAGAGCTGATAAATATATTCAACACATTTATAAATGCAATGTCATTCTAATTGGCTGTTGTCACTTATTTTTCCAAGATTTATTTTCACTTTTTTATTAAGCAAAACTTTTTGATAGTTTTGTCTGCTGTTTTTGATATATTCACTGTAATAATCGGGACAATCTTTTGCTATATAATTACCTACTCGCAGGCAATCGCTTTTAGCTTTAATTAAGGTATAAAAAGTCTTTTCAATTACATTTGAAACTTCATTTTCAACCTCTCTTAATATGCGATTATAATCATTTTTTGACAGTTGATTTTCCGTTCCTTTTTCAATTTCACCGATAATCATATCAGCTTTCAGTTCAACATTAAAATAAGTGTTGTCATTATATCTAACCGCACCTTTTTTGCACTTGATATTTGATATACGAACATCTGTTTTTCCAAGTTTTTCATCATATATTTGAAATAAAACATCATCTGCTTTGTTATTCAAAATCACAAAGCCTTCAGTTTCGAGTTCATCTGTGATATATGATAATTTATCGCCGCAAAAAAGTGCAATTCCCGCAGTTTTGGCACTGCTTTTTTCATTTTCTCTTTCAATAACCGGCAAATAAATATCCGATGTTTCATCCTTATAAAGCATAAGAAAATCATTTTCGTTAACTAAAATTGAGCGACCTGATTTTTCGTTATTATCTATTAAATGAAGTATATTTTCGCTTGGTACATTTGAATCGTTTTCTTTACTTTCAAGAATGAATTTTGCACCTTTTTTAGCAACGCAAATTGCAACATCCGCCCTTGCATCTTCACTTCGCAAAAAGTAATCTACATATTTATCAACACCGTTTTCAACAAATTTTTGTGATAATACCATAATTTTGTTCTGCCCGAAAAATGTACGCTTTGAAACACCTTTTGCAAGTGAATTTATTGCCGAGGAAACAGTATTACCGTTTGCCGATAAATTAAAAGTCATACTTGCGTCGGGTTTTTCGGATGAATTGCTCATCCCGATTTTTAAAGACTGCAAAGTAACAGCTATATCTTTACTTTCGGTTAAATCAATACCCACTCCCTCTACTATCAGCAAATCCTTCAAGTGTCTGTTTTGCGTACAGCCTGAAAAAAGAAACAGGCACAAAGCAATTGATATTAAACTTTTAATAAGCTTTGACAAGTTCATCACCATAATTTTTCTTTTTAAACACTAATGTGCCTAAAGGAATAATAACGCAGAAAGCGAAAAACAAAATCATTGTAAATTCATAATTTACGCCTTGCCCGCCACTTAATTTCAGTATTAAAATACTTATCACAAAAACAATAAACGAAGATGCAAAAACAAAGCTTCTTTTCGGTTTTTTGCTGATACAGGAACTTGCACAGTAAAGCGCTGTAACTGCCTTAACAAAAACGCCCATAATCCAAAAAGAAATATGAAGTACATCAAGTCTTTCAAATGTGCCGAATTTAGATATTTGAAAAAACGAGTAAAACGGAAAATTACGAATAACAGCACTTTTTCCCATTACTGCAGTTGCAAAATAAAGCAAGATAAATACAGTTAAAAACGATAAACAAACAGACCTTATATAAGTTCGTTCACATCTTCCGTTTACTTTGGGAAAAATTGCTAAAAACATTGCTATTTCACTTGTATTTGATGCATAAACGACCGCGTTTTTAATTAAATCAAATTTCGAAAAAGTTATAATTGGATATAAGTTAATTTCTCTAAATGTATCAAAATTGCAAAGTATAACCGAAACAACGGCAAGACTTAAAAGCACAAAGCAAAAGGCGGAAAATCGCGATAACGCTTCTATCCCCAAAAAAGCACCATAAAAAGCACAAGTGCATACTATAAGAGCAAAAAGCCAACCTTGTGTTTCCGGATTTAAAGTTGTAGAAGCAAAATATGAAAACCTGCTGACGCTTACCGAAGCAACAATTAAAAAATAAGCATAATAAAATTTTGACACGCATTTAACATCAATCGGATTTTTTCCTTTTTTACAGCAAAATATTGCAGGCAGTGAGAATACAACGGTCAAAAGCATTGCTAAAATATAGCTTATAAGAGCCTGTGAATTTATTTCCGTTTTGCTGACCGAATGAGTGCTTGTCAAACTCACAACTATTCTGCAAATAAAAAGAATGTAAAATAATCCAAGCGGTGAAATTTTACCTCTTGTTGCCGATTTTGACATCTATTTCTGCCCCTCTCAAGTTATTTATTCTAACTTTTCTTTTAGAAAGCTTTAACCAAGATTGCCTATAAAACAAATCCGCAAGTGATTTTTTATCAAATGGAGAAATCGGAGCGCAATAAGGCACGCCGTATGGGTTAATAGCACATATATTCATACACAAAACAGCCGCAGCTAAAATAATACCGTACATTCCTGTAAGTCCCCCAATCAGAATAAAAAAGAATCGCAAAACAGACACGCTTTCATAAAGCGAAGACACAACATATGACGAAATTGCGGTAAGTGCAATTACAACAAGCATAGGTGCGCCGATAAGCCCTGCCGATACCGTTGTTTCACCGATTACAATACCGCCGATAATAGAAACTGCGTGGCCGACTGCTTTCGGCAGGCGCAATCCCGCTTCACGCATAATTTCATACAGTAACAAAAGCATTAGGGCCTCCGTCATAAGCGAATATGGGGTTGTTATTTCTTCCCTTGCTATTGTATAAAGCATAGATGTGGGAATGAGTTCCTGATGAAATGTACCTATTGCAACATATACCCCCGGTAAAAATATTGACAAAACAAATGAAAAATAACGAAGTAATCTGATAAAGCCGGAATAAAACGGCGGCGTATCATAATCATCCGGTGACTGAAAATTATCACTGAAAAGAGACGGGGTATAAAGTGCTATCGGTGAGCCCTCAACCAAAACTGCTACCCTGCCCTCAATCAGCTTTGAAATAATAATATCCGGGCGCTCGGTTGATGAAACATCGGAAAACATCGAATTCATATTAGTATCAATAAACGGGACAAGTGTGCCGAAATCAGTCAGAGTGTTAAGATTAGAGCTTTGAAGTGCCAGCGTTATTTGGGAAACAAGTTCCTTATCCGCCCTGTCATCCATATAAGCAATTACACAGGGCATGGGTGCAGAAGAAGCAAGCTTGATTTGTTTTAGTTTCAAATGCGGAGTTTTAAGCCTTTTTCGCAAAAGTGCTTTATTAGTGTTAAGCACTTCAACAAAAGCTTCTTTCGGTGCTTTGGTTGACTGTTCATTAGACGGTACATCAACACTTCGTGCCGGAGGAGATTGAACACCGAATGCAAGTGCTTTATCTTCCCCGTCAACCAAAACAACAGCAAAGCCGGACATAACATAATAGTAGCAATCGGCAAAGGTTTCGGCCTCGTTTAGTTCTACTGAATTAGTTATTGATTTTTTAATGGTATCAATATCTATTTCATCACAGCGAAGAATCGGAGATACCACCATTTGTGAAAGCTGCAAAGAATCAATAAGTCCGTCACAAACCATAATAAGAAATTCTCTGTTTCCCGTTTTTGCCTTTCTAATCAGGAAATCGGAGCAATCTACAAAATCGGTTTTGATATGATTGTAGTTTTCTTCAAGACTTTTTGAAAGATTCATATAATCACCTGTATTATTATGACAAACTGTGAGCAAAATATTATAGGTGATAATATGAGTTTAGTAATAATCCGCGCTTTTATTATATATGTGTTTGTAATTGTGGCAGTAAGAATAATGGGTAAAAGGCAAGTCGGCGAATTAAAACCGCATGAGCTTGTAATCACTTTTTTAATAAGTTCCACAGCCACAATTCCGCTTCAGGATAACAATATGCCGCTTTTAAACTGCATAGTGCCTGTACTGCTGTTTGTAAGTTTGGAAATTATAGTTGCCGTTTTAAGTGTAAAAAGCGTTAAATTCAGAAATTTAATTCAAGGAAGACCGATTGTTATTATAGACAAAGGAAAAATAGACGAAAAAAAATTAAGGCAATTAAGATTTACTGTTGATGATTTATGCGACGCTTTAAGGCAACAAGGCTATTGGGACATTGCAGAAGTTCAAAATGCCGTGATAGAAACAAACGGAAGTATAAGTGCGGAAAATTGGGAAAAATACAAGCCTCTTACTGCCGACAATGTGAAAATAAGCGTTGATGACAAGGGACTTCACACCGCAATAGTAATAGACGGGAAACCCGTTGAAGAATATTTTAAAGATAAAAGTATCAAATTAAGCGAAATCGAATTGCTGTTAAGCGCAAACGGAAAAGAAGCCAAAAAATTACTTTTGATGACAGTTGATGATAACGGAAATGTTTACACCGTTAGGAAAGGCAGTACAAAATGAAAAAAATATATATTGCAGTAGTATTTTTGATTATTTGCACAGGCGTTTGCGTGTTTGAACAGGTGACAATAAACAATGTATACACCAAAACAAGCGAAATAATAAATACTGCGCTTGAATTAAACGAGAGAAAAAAGTTTGAAGAATCAAAAGAAGAATGTATAAAATTAAGAACGGTATGGCAGGGCAAATATCCGTATCTTTCTGCTATGATTGACCACGCACAGCTTGACAGTGCAAACCTTGCGATTAAAGCAACTAAAGATATAAGAAAAGACGATGAAGACGAATTAAGCGAAAAACTCATTGACGCAAAAAATGAAATACAGATTTTAAAAGAAAATCAATCAATAACTTTGGGTAACATTTTTTGATGTAAAATCAAGATGAACACTTTTACATTTTCAACATAGGATAGTTTAGAAAATGTGAAAGGGGGTTAACCTAATGGGTTGCGGATGCAATAACTTTGGTTGTGGCGGTTCATCTTGGATCATCATTCTCATTATCATCTTACTCCTCTGTGGCGGATGCGGTGGCTGCGGATGCGGCGGCAATGACTGCGGATGCGGTTGCTAACAGCTGACAAAAAAAGGCTTTGAGGCAGTTCTTGCTTCAAAGTCTTTTATTTTTATTTGTCAAATTCGTCAAAGTTAACAATAATATCTATTATTTATAGAATTTATTGACAAATAAGCCATATGATGCTATATTTATTTTGATAGATTAAGTAATAATACTATCAAAAATTTTTATATGCCGAAAGGCAATTGAAGGAGGAATTGCAAATGAATTTTGCAAAAAAGACAATGTCTTTTGCATTAGCATCAGTAATGGTTGCTTCCAGTTTATTAACCGGAACATCTGCTTTAGCTGCTGAGAAAAAAGTCATCACACCGATGACCGGCACATCACAAGCTATTGTTGCCACTGTTAAAGACAACCAAGTGAATGGTAACAGCTACTATTCATTCACACCTGCAACAACAGGTTACTATGCTGTTACATTAGCAAGCAAACCGATTTATAAAAGCACAGACGGTATTTACAGTGCAAATTATACTACGGGTGCTGAAAGAGTAGACCAAGCAAATGTCAGCATAAGCAAAAGCTATAATGCTACTACTAATGAGTTTAGTGAAAATGTCGCTTATGTAAGTGCACCTCAATCTTACAGCATAGATTGGACACAAGCATCAGCAAGCAGCGCACCGGTAGAAACAAAAGGATATTATGACGCTTTAGAAACAGTACAACTTACAGGCGGTCATACATATTATATTAGTGCTTACACAAGTTCTGAATCTAATTTGGTTAGCGGTAGCGAAAATCATATTATCGGCAGTGCTACACTCAAAATCACACCATCTGATTTTTATGTAGATATTCAAGAAAAAACAGTAAGCAAAAAATCATTTAATAATAGCGAAGACAAAAACATTACTACACCTGTTGCTTATGTAAGCTATGTAGGTGCAGCTAAAGATGTTGTTGTTCCTAATTTTGTAAACAACACTATCCCTGTTGAAAAATTTGAAGGCTCAAACAATGAGAAAATCACATCACTTACACTTTCACCAAATGTTAAATCAGTTGACGGTTTAAGTGATATTAAAACACTTGAATCAGTTAACCTTGCAAATGTTGAAAAAATTGAATCAGGTGCATTCAGCGGCTGTTCAGCTCTTAACAATGTAGTTATTCCTGCATCTGTTAAGACTATCGGCGAAAGTGCATTCAGCGGTTGCTCTGCACTTTCAAGCGTAACATTTAATGAAGGCGTTAAAAAAATAGGCCGTTATGCATTCTACAACACAGCACTCAAGGCTGCTGTTCTTCCTGCTTCAGTAGTAAGCATCGGAAATTATGCATTCGGCTATGTTGAAAGCTTTGATACTAACACAGCTGACCCTTATGATACAACAAACGTTCTTGCTGACGGTTTTGTAATGGGCGGTAAATCTGTTGAAGCTGCAAATTATGCTGCTATCAACGGTATTGCATACTATGATATGACAAAAGGATGCCCACACGCTTATGTTGTAACAACAGTACCTGCAACAGTATTTGCAAAGGGTAAAAAGATTAGCACTTGCCCACTCTGCGGTAACACAATCACAAAGTCAATCAAGAAAAAGACTTTCAAGATTTCTTCACTCAAAGCTGCAAAGAAAGCTTTAACAGTTAAAGCTGCTGCTCAGGCTGAAATGAAGGGTTACCAAGTACAGTACTCAACTTCAAAGAAGTTTACAAAGAAGACTACTAAGACTGTAAAGGTAGCTACAAAAAAGAAGCTCAACAAGAAAATTAAAGGTCTTAAGAGCGGTAAGAAGTACTATGTAAGAGTTCGTGCTTACAAAATGAACGGTAAGAAGACTGTTTACAGTGCTTGGACTGCAAAGAAGAGCGTAAAAGTTAAATAAGGAGGGGTATAATAATGAATACAATTGCTAAAAAAACATTATCTCTTGTTTTTGCCGGCACAATGGCTCTTACTTCTTTAACAGTAGGCTCAGTCAGTGCATTAGCAGCAGGAGCATCAGACTATAAAGCAGTAACAGAAGGTGTTACAACAGTTGACAGCACAAAAGTTGCTTTCACCCCTGCAACAACTGCTTACTATAACATTTCTTTCGCTAAGAGTGTTAATAATAAATCAGCTTCATCAAACTATGATATTGCTAATTATCTTGACTCTGGATATAACGAAGATAATTTCAGCGGTCATGCAGCTTCTACAAGATTTTCTATTGAATCAGTTAAAACAACACCTGATTCAGAAGGTTTAGTATACGGAGTAAACAACGAAGATGTATATACACCGGCACAAAACACATATAAGCTTATTGCAGGTGATACATACTATTTAAATCTTTCAGATGCATCATCAGCAGCAAGTGCAACTGTTTCTACATTAACAATTGCTAAAAGCGAATATGCATTTGATTACACATCAATTAACGAAAAAGTTACTTATGTTTGGTATTACAGCACTAATTCAACAGGCCAAAAAGAGCCTAATTATACAACAAGATATTTAACAACAGGTATCGGTGCTAAAATCACCAAATATTTAGGCACGGCAACAACAGTTGCAGTACCTGCAAAAATTAACGGCTACGCTGTAAAGGCAGTAAACCTTAACGCTAACCGCGAACTTGCAAAGAGAATTACTGCTGTTGCAATTCCTGAAGGTGTTGAAACAGTAGGTGAAATGAATGATATGTATGCACTTACATCAATTTCTCTCCCATCAACATTAAAGGAAATCGATGATTATGCATTTGCACATGACCATGCACTTTCAGGCAGACTTGTACTTGGCAACAATGTTGAATCTGTCGGCTCACAGGCTTTTTATGACACAGGTTACACTTCAGTTCAGGTAGCTAATGTTAACACAGAGATTGATTACCAAGCACTTGGTTATAAAGAAGTTCTTAACGAAGCAACACCAAACCCAAGAGATACTACTTTTGCTGCTGTTGACGGTTTCTTCGTAGTTGCACCGGCAACATCACTTGCTACAAAGTATGCTGCTGATAACGGATTTGCTGCTTATGACCCTGCAAACTGCGCAACAGGTAACCATCCTTATGCTGTAACAACAGTTAAAGCTACACTCTTTGCTAAAGGCAAGGCAACATATGTTTGCCCTGCATGCGGCAACACAGTTGTTAAGTCACTTAAGAAGAAGACATTCAAGATTTCTTCACTTAAGTCAACCAAGAAGAACACAATCGTTGTTAAGACAAAGAAGCAGGCTCAAATTAAGGGCTATCAGGTTCAGTACTCAACATCTAAAAAGTTCACAAAGAAGACTACTAAAGCAGTAAAGGTTGCTACAAAGAAGGGCCTTAACAAGACAGTTAAGGGACTTAAGAGCGGCAAGAAGTACTATGTAAGAGTTCGTGCTTACAAGATGAATGGTAAGAAGACTGTTTACAGTGCTTGGACTGCAAAGAAGTCAGTAAAAGTTAAATAATTAAATTTATTTACAGCGAAAGCCTCTTCCGAAAGGAAGGGGCTTTTTTTATCAAAAAAATATAATAATACTATTGACAAAAAAAGTTAGTTTGCTAAACTATTTATTAACAAGTTATTTATTGTGTATTACATTTGTATAATATATAAACAAGCTTTTCAAGGAGCAACTAAATGAGCATTAGTATAAAAGATTTAGAAATCGGTAAATCAGCAAAGATAACAGAAGTCGGCGGTGAAGGTGCGCTCAGGCAGCATTTTCTTGATATGGGGTTAATTCCGGGTGCTGAAATCACAATGGTTAAATACGCGCCTATGGGTGACCCTGTTGAACTCAAAATTCACGGATACGAGTTAACTTTAAGGCTTGCCGACGCAGAAAAAATTTTAATCAACACTCCATATACCGCAAAAAGCAATAAATCCAATGATAAAAGAAAAAAAGATATTTCACACCCCGGTTTAGGTGAAGGCGGAAAATTCCACACCAAAGCAGATGAAAATCCCCTGCCCGAAGGAACAACTTTAACTTTTGCGCTGGCAGGTAATCAAAACTGCGGTAAAACCACTCTTTTTAATAGGCTAACAGGTTCAAATCAGCATGTAGGTAATTTCCCCGGTGTAACTGTTGACAGAAAAGACGGTGTTATAAAAAATCATTCTGACACATTGATAACCGATTTACCGGGTATTTATTCAATGTCACCATACAGCAATGAAGAAATTGTAACAAGGGAATTTTTGCTAAAAGAAAAGCCGAAAGGAATTATCAACATTGTTGACGCATCAAATATTGAGCGAAATCTTTACTTAACCATGCAGCTTATGGAGCTTGACATTCCGATGGTGGTTGCGCTCAATATGATGGATGAAGTTCGCAAAAATGGCGGCAGTATTCTTGTTAACGAAATGGAGCAATTACTCGGTGTTCCCGTAATTCCGATATCGGCGGCGAAAAACGAAGGTATAGAAGAACTGACCGACCATGCATTACATATTGCAAAATACAGGGAATGCCCCGGCAGGCAGGATTTTTGCAATTCAAAAGGAAACAGCAAAGAAACCGCTGTACACAGGTGCATACATGCAATAATGCACTTGATTGAAGACCATGCGCAAATGGCTGAAATACCGCTTAGATTTGCGGCACTTAAACTTATTGAGGGTGACGCACTTGTTGAAAACGCGCTGAAATTAAGCACAAATGAAAAAGAAATGATAGAATTTATCATTATGCAAATGGAGCAAGAGCGCGGACTTGACAGAGCCGCAGCAATTGCTGATATGAGATTTAATTTCATAAATAAAATATGCGCGCAAACAGTAATAAAGCCTCACGAAAGCAAGGAACACGCAAGAAGTGTTAAAATAGATAAAATATTAACAGGCAAATATACAGCTATACCGTCATTCATTGCAATTATGGGTCTTGTATTTTGGCTTACTTTCAGCGTAGTAGGAAAAGGTTTATCTGACTTACTTGATTTAGGCATAAGCAAGCTTACAGATTTGGTTGATATTCTGCTTACAAAAGCAAATATAAACGAGGTTTTACATTCGCTCATAATTAACGGTATATTTAACGGAGTCGGCAGTGTATTAAACTTTTTGCCTATAATTGTAACTCTTTTCTTTTTTCTCTCCCTGCTTGAAGACAGCGGATATATGGCAAGGGTTGCATTTGTTATGGATAAACTTTTAAGAAAAGTCGGATTATCAGGCAGAAGCATTGTACCTATGCTTATAGGTTTTGGCTGTACCGTACCGGGAGTTATGGCAAGCAGAACCTTATCAAGTGAGCGTGACCGCAAAATGACGATACTTTTAACTCCGTTTATGAGTTGTTCTGCCAAACTTCCGATTTATGCATTTTTTGCTTCGGCATTTTTCCCGGGCAAAAGTGCGCTTGTAATGATATTGCTATACGCTTTGGGTATAGTTACCGCTGTTTTTATGGCTATGGTTATGAAGCTTAGCATTTTTAAGGGCGAACCTGTACCTTTTGTTATGGAGTTGCCTAATTACAGAATGCCAAGTTCAAAAAGTGTATGCCAACTTCTTTGGGATAAAGCAAAAGACTTTTTGCAAAGAGCCTTTACGGTAATATTTGTTGCAACAATAATTATATGGTTTTTGCAAACATTTGACATTAAATTTAACATTGTCACCAACTCGCAAGAAAGTATCCTTGCCACAATTGCAGGTTTTATTGCACCGATATTTAAACCGCTCGGTTTTGGGGATTGGCGCATATCAACAGCACTCATAACAGGATTTATGGCAAAAGAAAGTGTTGTGTCTACCCTATCCGTTTTACTTGGTTCAGGCGTATCTGTTACAAGCTTAATTTCACAGCTTGGTGCAGTTTCACTTTTGGTATTTTGCCTTTTATACACACCTTGCGTTGCCGCAATTGCGTCCGTTAAGCGTGAACTCGGCAGAAAATGGGCATGCGGTGTAGTTGTATTTCAATGTGCAATAGCTTGGATTATGGCATTCATTACTCACGGAATTTTTGCACTTATAGGTCTTATATAATGAATATTCAAAGTATAATTTTATTGATAATAATTGTAATATTACTGATTTTTGCTATAATATATTCAGCAAGGCACAAAAACACCTGCCACGGTGATTGTGCAAATTGCAATATGAATTGTGGTAATAAAAGGTAACATTATAAAAAAATACTCAATTGATAAAGATTTTAATTTTGTAAGTTTGCTGACTTTGACTCACTTCGTGATGAGGGCATTGCATACGCAAATAAGCTTAAAGCTTCAAATGTAGAGGTAGAGTTATATAACACCACTGCAACCATGCATGGCTTTGATATGGCAGGCAAAAGCAAAATCGTAATCAAAAGTATAGGAAGACGAACAAATTTTTTAAGAGAGTGTTTTAAATAATATGAAATTTAATGCAGTAGTTTTTGATATGGACGGTGTAATGTTTGATACAGAAAGCGTATGTATGAAAGCATGGGATACCGTAGGCGAAGAAATGGGAATAGGAAAAGCCGGATATATGGTTTACAAAACTTTAGGTATGACTGCCGAATCTGCAATTAAAGTTTTGCAAAATGAGTTTGGTGTTGATTTTGACGCAAGGCTTTTTAAACAAAAAGGCAGAGAGTTTTCGTATAAATATTTTGATGAATTCGGTGTACCCGAAAAGCCGTTTCTTCACGAAACGCTCAATTATTTAAAAAATAAAGGATATAAGCTTGCAGTGGCGTCTTCTACGAGCAGTGACAGCGTATTTCATCACCTTAACGAAAAAAATATCACCGCCTATTTTGATAAAGTAATATGCGGTGATATGATTAAAAATTCAAAACCTGCGTCTGATATTTATTTAAAAGCGTGTGAAGAACTTGGTGAAAATCCCACAAACTGCATAGCAATCGAGGATTCAAAAAACGGTATTTTATCTGCAAAAAATGCCGATATGAATGTAATTATGATTCCTGATTTGTGGCAGGGCGATGATGATACAGATAAGCTCCTTTTTGCCAAACTAAAATCACTCGGTGAAATCAATACTATCCTGTAAAATTATGAATAATTAACATTTTTTAAGAATAATATAAATAAGGTATTGACATATGCATATTTTCTGCTATAATATATAGCACCGAGAGAAACTCGGGCATATTTAATATCGCGGGGTGGAGCAGTTGGTAGCTCGTCGGGCTCATAACCCGAAGGTCGTAAGTTCGAGTCTTACTCCCGCAACCATTGATATAGAGCCAAATCTTAACTGATTTGGCTCTTATTTTTTTCTGTTTTCTAACACTTTTTCTAACACTTTTCAAATTTTTATTTTTCAATAACACTTGAAAGGCAATTTGTGATATTTTTCTTTCTGCCTATATCAAGGTGTGCATAAGTGTTAGCAGTAGTTTGTATGTCTGCGTGTCCGAGCCATTCTTGTATATCTTTTAATGTGTAACCTTGTGCGTTTAACAAGCTTGCACAACTATGTCGCAAATCGTGAAAGCGTATTTTCTTTAAGTTGTATTTTTTGAGCGTTTTAGCAAATTTACTTGTTATGTAATCGGGGTTATACGGTTGCCCATTATCCCATTTAAAAACATAATCGTTTTGTATATATTCCCTACCGAAAAGTGATTTGTTTTCCTTGCTAAACATACACTTTCTTACTAATGTTTGTTTTTATTCACATATTTACTATTGATTTAATTTGTGATAAAATGTAAAAAATGACATCATTTTAAAGAAACCACTGAAAATTTAAAAATTTTGGCTGAGAAAATAAATAATCAAATTGATGAAAAAGATAGTATTTCTAAGGTAATAGACTTGCATGTTGTTGATTCGTTAAACAAAAAGATAAAGGAAATAAGTTCTATCACATTTGATTCATAACAGCGCAACCACCTTGTATTGTATATTTTAAAATAATATTTTGAGGTAAAAAATGTTTAGTATAATCATTGATAAAAAATCATATAAGGAACAAGAATTATATTTCAAAGTACAATCAATTGCAAAGAGTACTATTGATTACGTAAAAGAAATTATCAAACCGGGTTTGAGCTTAGTTGAATTGAGAAAAATGTGCGAAAACAAAATGCTTGAACTTGGCGCAGATTCTTTTTGGTATTACAATGTTGGAGCATTTATATTTGCAGGTGAGGAAACAACAAAATCCGTATCCGGCAAAGAATATATAACCTCTGATCATATTATTAAAAATAATGATATAATCACTTTAGATTTAAGTCCGCAAATCAAAAATATATGGGGAGATTATGCAAGAACAATAATTATTGAAAACGGCAAGATTGTAGATAAATTTAGTCAAATACAAAATAACGAGTGGAAAATTGGCATACTGACAGAGGAAAAGTTACATAATGAACTGTTTAATTTCGCCACAAGCAATACTACATTTGAAGAATTATATTATTATATGAATGATTTTATCAAAAAATGCGGATATATAAATCTTGATTTTAAGGGTAATTTGGGGCATTCAATAGCAAAAAATAAAAATCGTAGAATTTATATTGAAAAAGGCAATAAGAAAAAGCTTAGTGACATAAAATATTTCACTTTTGAGCCTCACATAGCCCTTCTTAATTCAAATTACGGATATAAAAAAGAAAACATTTATTATTTTAACAACGATAAACTGATAGAATTGTAATGGTCACATTTATTATTGGCATTATCGTTGACTATAAAATTAGTTTAATGTATAAATCTTGAATAGTAAGTTAAATAAGGATTTAGGGAGATTTTAAATTTATGCCAAAGATTATCGCACTGTGTGGAAAAATTTGTAGTGAAAAAACATTTTATGCGAATAAAATTAAAGAAAGAGAAAATGCAGTTATATTATCTACAGATTGTTCCATTTATAAAATTAAAGAACAAGCAAAAATATTTGAAACATTTGTGGTGGTCACATTTTTAGGCACAGGGTCACATTTTTGGATAGGTGGTCACATTGTATCAAATATGCTGTATAAAAAAGAAAGACATCCTTAATCGGATGTCTTTCTTTTTTATATTTACCCACTAAAATATGACTCAAGCTTACGACAGGAAGCTCCAAATTCGGCGACATTAGGGCAATTAGAGAGCAACGAATTTGGGAGAAACAGTCCGGTGGACTGTTTCGTAGCGACTGCTATTTTCTTGGTCTTACTCCCCAACCATTGATATAGAGCCAAATCTTAATTGATTTGGCTCTTATTATTTCTTTAAAAAACATAATCATTGAAATGTCATAGTTACAATAGTATAATAAATTTGTGATACTATTTAAGCAGTTATCGGAGAAATATTCTATGAATAGCAAGAAAATGCTTACGGTAATAAATATTATATGCTTTATAATTTTTGTACTTATTCAAAGTCTGATTTTCTTTTTAAGAATAATTGATTACAGTCTTGACGGTTCGAAAGGCGTAATTAACGATATACTGTTATATATAGGGCAATATCTCTTAATAAGCCTAATATATTTGATACCGCAAGCGTTTATTATATTGCAAGGCAAAAAGCAAAAAGGCAAGCCAAGCAGTTTTTCAAAAACAATTGACAAAGCAAGCAAATACCTATTGACTGTTTGGGTAGTTATTTTATTTATACAAACATTTATTATTTTTATATTTGCATATTGAAAGAGAACTGTATGAAAACTGAATTTGAATTATCAAATGCAAACATACCTTACGGTGTGTTGCACGACCAGATATTAAGTGATTTAAAATACGAAAACGGTGAATTGATTTTTACTTTCGATATTGAAATTTTTGAAAATGATTATACCGACAAAAGTGTATATGAAAAATTTAAAAACTTCAAAAAATGTGAAATGAAAATCAGTTTGGATAACTGTGAAGATACTGAAATTTCTCTTGCAGAATGTATAGGTAAAAGCGGAAAATACAAAGCACTTGTAATTCCGATTGAAAAGCTTATAGAAATTTCAAAAATTGCAAATTATATTTCTTTTTACACTTGCCTGACTAATGGATACGAATTAGAAATTAAACTTTCTTCAGGCTTTTATGACGCAAAAGGAAAGTATAAAAAATATAAAGAGTATGCAAGCATAGACATGACTTTATATGCTTCAAAAATCACTTGGAACTGGTATTGATAAAACTAATATTGACAAAATGTGGAATCTTATTGATTCCACATTTTTTATTTATTATAGGTAAAAATATAATTGGTGATTTGATGAACAACTTTGAGTTATCGGTTGATTTAGCCCGGCAAACAATTGAATGCGGCGGAGAAGTCAGCCGAGCCGAAGAAACGGTACGAAGGCTGAATAATTACGAATGCAATGTATTTGCAACAACAAGCCTGATTGTTGCACAAAAGGGCGAAAAAACTGCCGTCAGGCGAATATACAAGGATAAAATTGATTTAGCAATGCTTGCAAGGATAAACAGCCTATCGCGAAGTCTTGCAAATGAAAGCACAGCCATAAAAAATTACACCGCATATGAATCAAAATCGGCAGAAACAATAAGTAACTTTTTTGCTGCATTCTTCTTTTCGCTTTTTTTCGGCGGAATGTTAATTGACGCTGTATTTTCCGGAATTATTGCTGTAATAATAAGCATTGCACAATTTAATAAAATAGAATTTAACTTATTTTCAAAAAACTTAGTCAGTTCTTTTGCGGCAAGTGTACTTTCTTTTATACCTGAATATTTGGGAATTGAAATACACCAAGATAAAATAATAATAGGAACAATTATGCTTCTTGTACCCGGGCTTACAGTAGTAAACGCAACAAGAGATATGATGAATTCAGATTTACTTGCAGGTATGAGTGAGCTGTTTAACGCTATTATGTCAGCATTATCTATCGCCTTCGGTGTGGCAGGTGCTTTATGGATATTTGGCAAAATATAATTAAAGAAATAATATTTTGCACTGTGGGTTCTGTATTTTTTGCCGTTGGAATGAAAGTACCGAAAAATTGCCTGAACCTAACCTTTTTGGGTTCAATAATAACAGCAAGCATTGAAAGGTTATTAAACGCTTACTTCGGTGAATTGATTGCCTGCTGCACTGCAATGATGTGCTTGGTTTTTTACTGCGAACTGATTTCACGGCTGAAAAAGTTACCGGCAACAGTTATTTTAATGCCGTCAACCATTCCCCTGTTACCAGGCAGTTCAATATATTACACAATGCTTTACGCAATAACATCAGACAACGATAAATTTTTAAACTATGCAAAAAGTACGGTTTTAACAGGGCTTGGAATATCACTCGGTGCGGTTATTGCCACGGTAATAATTAAAATATTAAGCAAAAAGAGATTGCCGAATTAACAGCAATCTCTTTTATTTTATATGCGCTTTCCGTTTTTAAACGAATATGAAATCTCTTTACCGCCGTGAAGCTTAATACCTTTAATTGAACCTGACCATTCCTTTGGCAAAGCTTCATTTTTAAGCATTTCGGCAATACCGGCGCAAACACCGAAATTACCGTCAATTTGAAACGGCGGATGTGCATCAAACAAATTAGGATATGAACCGCCGCCCTTATGAAATCTTGATGACGGACTTATATAAGTCAACTGCTGCTTTATAAGCCTATATGCATTTTCACCGTTTTTAAGGCGTGCCCATAAGCAAACTTTCCAGCCAAGCGACCAACCGGTGCCGCCAAATCCACGCTTAAGAAGCGACTTTTCGGCAGCCAGATTAAGTTCATTACTTGCAGGAATTCTTGCAGGATAAATACAGTACAAATGGCTTACATGCCTATGTTCAACTTCGGTTTCACCGAATTCTTCGGCATATTCCGGAATTCTGCCATCAGACGCCGGCCCAACCTGTTCGATTTCAGGTGTTTCAAGCCCGAGTTCACGGCAATTGGCAAAGAATTCATAAAGCAGTTCCCTATCCATTGACGGCATATATGTTATACAAGCTGAAGTACCTGCATCTTTAAATTTATTTTCAGGGCTGATAGACGGGCAAGTAACAAGTTTGCCATTATGTTCAACAAGAAAATCTTTATAAAAAGCCAAACAGCTTTCAAACACAGGTAAAATTCTGTTTTTATATTCCTCGTCAGTGATATACAAATAATGGTCATAAAGCTGATTTAAAAGCCAAGGCGCACTCATAGGCCAAGGGGCATATTGCGTAGTTTCTTCAAGTCCCTGCGGGTCGCCTGCCGGGAAAGTCATACCCCAAATATCAGTATTATGATGAGCGCAAAAGCCTGAACAATTGTAATATTCCTTTGCTGTTTTTTGCCCGTTAAAAGCAAGCTTTTCAACCAAGTCCACAAGCGGTTCAAAACAATCGGAAAGATTGGCAATATCAGTACACCAATAATTCATTTCGGTATTTATATTTATTGTATAGCCCGATGACCAAGGCGCGCGAAAATGAGTATTCCAAATACCTTGCAAGGTGCTTGCTTTACTTCCCTTTCTTGATGATGAAATTGTAAGATACCTGCCATATTGGAAAAGCAGTGCAACAAGTGAATAATCATCACCCTTTTTATTCATATTTTTAATTCTTTTATCGGTTGGAAGTTCATCATATCCACCCTCAAGAGTAAATTCAACACGATTAAAAAGTGATGAAAAATCAGTTTTATGCTCTGAAAGCAAATCATCATATTTCTTTATATTTTCAAAATACGAAAAAGCCCTTTGCTTTGCATCAGCATTTGGCATAGATTTAAAATCAATATAAGAAGTTGCAAGTGAAACAAGCAGTGTGACATCCTTTTGATTTTCTACAATAATTGAATCATCGCTGAATTTTGCATTGCCCAAAACCTTAACAGCACCGCAAAACTTCATTCCCTTTTCACCGTAAACAATAGATTCACCTTTATTGTAATATGGCGGTTGGCAAATTTCAGGTGCTTGGCCTGACAGCACCAAACTGTCCTCATAAGTAGTAACAGTATGGTTAAGCTGACAATCAAATTTAACAGTAAAAGACGCACCGCTGTCACATTTGATATTTATAACCATAAGCTGTGCAGGATATGAAACAAAAACAGTTTCGCTCAAATCCCCGGCCGATACCTGTGCCACACCCGTTTCCAAATCAAGAGTACGGCAATAATCTTTTGAATACTTTTTTGAATATTCAATAATAATATCGCCAAATGGCAAATATGCATCGCTCCAAACACCGTGCATATTTTTGTTAATAATATCCTCGGCTTTTCTGTAATCTTTATTAAATACAGCCTCGCGAGCCGACGCGAGATATTTATAAGCATCCTTTTTATTATTATCCTTCGGGTAACCTGACCACAAGCTATCCTCGTTAATTGCAATTCTTTCCTTTTTAAGATTGCCGAATACGAGCGCTCCCATTCGTCCGTTGCCCACAGGTAAAGACTGCTCAAAATATTTTGCTTTTTTAGTGTAATACAATTTATTTTTCATAAAAATATTTTACTTTATTTAAATATAAATTGCAAGTAAAATAAAAATGTAGTATAATAATGCTGAAAAACAATATTTTTCTTTTTAAGGGTGATGAATTTATGAAAAAACACATTATTTCAATCGGTAGGCAATATGGCTGCGGTGCACACGAAATTGCAACCAAGCTTTCGGAAAAGCTTGGTATTCCTTATTACGATAAAGAAATCATCAAAAGAGCAGCGAAAGACAGCGGATTCGACGAGCATATTTTCACATTTTATGATGAAAGACCTACACGAAGCTTTCTTTACAATGTTTCGACAGACGGTTTTTCAAACATTGCATCAAACGGTTTGGCACTTGAAGACCAAGTTTTCCAATATCAGTTTGATACAATCAGAAAAGTTGCTGAAGAAGGAAGCTGCATTATAGTCGGCAGATGCGCAGATTACATATTAAAAGAAGATGAAGCACTTTTAACTATTTTTCTTCACGCAAGTGATAAATTCAGAGAAAAAAGAGTTATTGAGAAATATGGTGTAGAGCCAAAAAATGTAGCCAAAGAAATGAAAAACACGGATAAAAAGAGAGCTAAATTTCACAATTTTTACAGTGAAGAAAAATGGGGCGAAGCAACTACATATGACCTTGCAATCAATGTTGCCAAACTTGGAATTGACGGAACTGTTGATTTAATCAGTGAATATATCAAAGCTCAGGGTTAATATATTTGGCTTAAATTTAACATAAGCTTAACTAATAGCTAAAAAAGATTTATTATAATTTGTGGGCAAAGGTGTCTAAAAGGCATTTTTGCCCTTTATTTTTGAGTTATACTAATGGCAGGTGCTGATATGAAATTTAATAAAAACGGTAAATTTAAAATTATGCAGATAACTGACATTCAGGAAATATACAATGTTTCACCTGATACATTAAAATTACTTGAAAATGCAGTTGAAAAAGAAAAGCCTGACCTTGTAATATATACCGGTGACCAAATAAAAGGTTACGGTGTAACATACAAAGGCATGGGCAGTGAATTAGTAAACAATGTTGCCAAAACGATTGATAAATTGATTGAGCCTGTTACAAAAAGGAATATTCCTTTTGCAGTTACATTCGGCAACCATGACAGGCAGGTCGGCATAAGCAACAAAGAACAGTTTGAGCAAATATATAAAAAGCATCCAAGTTGTGTTGGCACTCAGGCAGAGGGCATTGATGGTGGTGGCACCTGCTTTTTAAGCATTAAATCTTCACAAGATGAAAACAAGGATGCATTTGGAATTTACTTATTCGACACAGGCACAGACTCAAAAGGCGGCGGATATGAACCTTTTGACACTAAAATTATTGACTGGTATAAAAAAACAAGGAATGATTTAAAAGAAAAGAACGGTCACTATATCCCCTCTCTTGTTTTTCAGCACATTCCGATGTTTGAGCATTACAATGTATTAAAGCAAGTAAAGAAAAATGAAAAAGGTGCAATTCCCGCTTTCAGAATTCACAAAGGTGAATATTATAAAATTGATGAAACAAAATGTGTTAAAGGTTCTGTTTTA
>UMKN01067837.1_pt1 | contig 20388 bp, 15 predicted proteins | sample 1966321 | NCBI WGS metagenome assembly UMKN01 (sample SAMEA4836177, study PRJEB28245) | human gut metagenome | biome: gut microbiome; material: fecal sample | place: Denmark | collected 2008
GGTAAATATCCTGCAAAGAATAGTAAACCTTTTTAAGCCTTTGGTTTAATTTAACATCTTTTACCGCTGAAAATTTTGCATCTTCAAGTTTAATTTTACCCGATATGCCCGAACCGATTTTTATATTTTCAAAATCTGCTTTGCCTGTCAATTCAATAAATTATTTGTAAATTATAATTTACCATAACAAAAACCCACTCAACAAGTGAGTGGGTTAATTTGAATATCTAACTAAAATTAGAGTGCAGCCTTAGCTGATTCAACAAGTGAAGTGAATGCAGTTGGGTCAGAAATAGCAATTTCTGAAAGCATCTTTCTGTTAAGGTCGATGCCTGCTTTCTTAAGTCCGTTCATAAATGTTGAATAGTTAGTACCGTTTGCCTTGCAAGCAGCTGAAATACGAGTAATCCAAAGTCTTCTGAAATCTCTCTTCTTCTGCTTTCTGCCGATGTATGCATACTGTCCGCTCTTCATAACAGCTTGTTTAGCTGTCTTGAAAAGTCTGTGCTTTCCGCCGTAGTAGCCCTTAGCTGCCTTTAATACTTTTTTTCTTCTTTTACGAGTTGCCATAGCACCCTTAATTCTTGCCATATCTATATACCTCCGAGTTAATGTTAATGCCTAAATAATTAAGCAAATTCTTCTTATTTGTAAGGAACAAGTCTCTTGCACTGCTTCTGGTTTGTAACATCAGCAACTGCAGTTTTACGAAGATTTCTCTTACGCTTAGTTGACTTCTTAGTAAGAATGTGTGAGGTATAAGCATGTGCACGCTTTACCTTGCCGCTCTTTGTTGTCTTAAAACGCTTCTTTGCGCCGCTGTGAGTTTTAATTTTTGGCATAATTTATTCCTCCGTGTGATTATTTACTTGCCTTAGGAGACAAAAACATAAGAATTTGCCTACCGTCGAGTTTAGGAGCTTTATCAACATTTGCTTCTTCCTCAAGTGAAGCTGCAAAACGCTTCATATTTTCAATGCCGAGGTCTGAATGAGTCATCATTCTGCCCTTAAGGCGAATTGAAACCTTAACCTTGTGACCTGACGCAAGAAACTTTTTTGCCTGATTAACTTTTGTGTTGAAGTCACCGACATCAATAGTAACACTAAGACGAATTTCCTTTGTTTCAACCTGCTTTTGATTTTTGCGATTTTCCTTTTCACGCTTAGCCTGCTCATAACGGAACTTTGAATAGTCCATAATTTTGCATACAGGTGGCTTAGCCTGAGGAGCAATCTTCACTAAATCAAGGCCTTTTGTTTCAGCTATGTGGAGTGCATCACTAGCGCTCATAATACCAAGCTGTTCACCGTCGGCTGAAATAACGCGTAATTCCTTGTCTTTGATTTCATTATTGATTTGTTGAGTTTCCTTGCTGATAAAAAACACCTCTTATAAAAAATTAAAGTGTGAACGCAATATCCGTTCACACTTCAATAATCAATTAACAAATAAATTATTGCCCTTTTCGCTTAGCTGAAGGGGAGAACGATGCGTTCTTCTTTATTGCGTAGATATATTAACATAGCCACATCAATTTGTCAATACAAAATTTAGATTTATTTTATAAATTTTATTGCCAAGGATATTTTTGCTTAAGTTTTTCAAATTCTTTGTAGTCCTTTGCAAAATGGAATTTATTTTCAAGGTCGGAAAAGAAGTAATAATAGCCTGTATCATTATGATTTACAACTGCATTTATATTTTCAACACCCGGATTACAAATAGGCCCGCTCGGAAGCGCCGGGCATTTATAAGTATTATACGATTCAACAACACTTGTGCCAAATCCGTTTTCACGAAGCTTATTACCGTAAAATATAGTAACATCGCTTTGAAGCTGCTGGCCTATATTAAGGCGGTTAATAAATACAGATGCAATATTTTGAGCCACGCCGTCACCAAGCGTTTCCTTTTCAACAACCGATGCAAGTGTTACAAGCTCGTAAAGAGTCATACCGTTTTTTTCGCAATAATCAGTCCATTCATCGCTGATTTTACCGTCAAATGTTTCAAGCATTGTTGCCACAACATCTTTTGCATTACTGTTTTCCGGCAAATCATATGTTGCAGGAAACAAAAAGCCTTCAAGCTGATAAGCAACATTTTCGCCCATATATGCTTCGTTTAAAAAATCATAATTATAATCATTTTTATTTTTGCAGGCATTTAAAAAATCCGACCTCTTACAAATATTGTTTTTTTCTAAAGTATCTGCAATATCAAAAACAGTATATCCCTCGGGAATGCAAACCGAAATGCTTTTATGTGAAATATCGGGATTTTGAAGTTTTTTTGCAATTTCCTCATAACTCATTGATGAGGTCATATTATATTCGCCGTTGATATAAGTGAATTTAGGATAATGCTTATCCATCCACCAATTCCAAACGGTATCATTTTTAATAATTCCGTTTGATTTTAATTTTTCGCCTATTTGATAAGCAAAATCATCTTTTTCAATAACAAGATTATATTCCGTTTTGGTATTTCTGTTACCGCTTACATCTTTTTGAACATAGGTATAGCCAACATAAGCTGTGATACCCAAAAGAGCAAGAACAAGAATTACTATTACAGCAATGCCTGATTTACTTTTATTCTTCGACATTGAAATCTCCTTTATCAATACACATAGGTGTGTGAACTATTCCCCTATCAACAAGTTCTCTGCCGCAAATGCGAAAACCGAGCTTTTCATAAAAATTAACAGCGTGATTTTGAGCGTCAACATAAATTCGTTCTGCCCCGGCTTCAATAGATTTGGCAACAACAGCGTTAACTACCGTTGCCCCGTAATGCTTGCCTCTATATTCTTTAAGCACTGCAATTCTGCCTATTTTAAGCCCGTTTGACTGCGGTATTTCCGTAATTCTGGCGGTTGCCACAGCACTCTTGCCATCATAAAGCAGGGCAAAAAGCGCTCTTTTATCAAGCTCGTCAAACTCTTCCTCGCCTTTTATATTTTGTTCACTCATAAAAACCTGCATACGAATACTTTTAACAAGCATAAAATCAGGATCGGAATATAATAAAAACTTAACTTCAGCCATTTATTTTGTGTACCTTAAGCATATTTGTTGTGCCGGACATACCGAGCGGTATACCTGCTGTGATTACTACTGTATCTCCCTTTTTAGCCACACCGGCTTTAACTGTAACTTCAACTGCGTGGTCAAAAAGTTCATCAGTATTATTTTTAAGCTGACAAAGTACCGGCTTAACACCCCAGCTAAGACTTAGCTGACGCCATACTTTTTGGTTAATTGTAGCACCAACAATAGATGTTTGCGGCCTAAATTTTGAAATCATACGGGCGGTAGTGCCGCTTTTAGTTACAGTAATAATTGCAGACGCATTAAGGTCGTGTGCAGTAGTAACGGTAGCGTGGCTGATAGCAGATGTAATATCCTTACCGCCGCTTTCAGGATAAAAATTATCGAATTGCCGTTTGTAATCAATATCTCCCTCGGTAGTGAGTGCAATTGAAGTCATAGTTTGAACTGCTTCAATCGGGTGCTTGCCGACAGCACTTTCACCCGAAAGCATAATTGCGCTTGTACCGTCATAAATAGCATTTGCAACATCGGTAATTTCCGCTCTTGTAGGGCGCGGATTATTTATCATAGATTCAAGCATTTGCGTTGCTGTTACAACAATTTTGCCTGCATCATACACTTTTCTTATAATCATTTTTTGAATAGCAGGAATACGCTGAAAATCAATTTCAACACCCATATCCCCTCTTGCTACCATTATTCCGTCAGACACAGCAATAATATCATCAATATTATCAACACCCTGTGTGTTTTCAATTTTAGAAACAATTTTAACATCTTTCCAGCCTATTGCTTCAACAAAATTGCGAAGAATTGTAACATCGGTAGCACTGCGAACAAATGATGCCGCAATAAAATCAAAATCGTGCTTTGCACCGAATTTAAGGTCATTCATATCCCTTTCGGAAAGATAAGGCATATTAAGTTCAACACCCGGAACATTAACACCCTTATGGTTTGTTAAAAGTCCGCCGTCAATAACGGTGCAATGAATATCACTGCCTTTTACGCTGTCAACCTTCATTGAAATAAGGCCATCGTTAATAAGAATGACTGTTCCTGCTTTAACATCACGAGGAAGTCCCTCATAATTAACATAACATTTCTTTTCATTGCCGAGGCACATTTTTGTAGTTAAAACAAATTTGTCGCCCTCGTTAATTACTACACCGTCAGGATTTTCAAAATCACCAAGTCGAACTTCAGGTCCTTTGGTATCGAGCAAAGTTGCAATCGGTGCATTGAGCTTTTCCCTTACTGCAATAACTTCTTTAAGTCTTTTTTCATGATCCTCATATGCACCGTGGCTAAAATTAAATCTTGCAACATCCATACCTGAAAGAACCATTTTTTCAAGTGTTTGAGGATTATCTGTTGCCGGCCCTAATGTACAAATGATTTTAGTTTTTTTCATTGTAATATTATCTCCATAGTTTAAATACAAAATACTTTGAAAAAGGCGCATCAAATTTCCGCAATATTTAGACAAAACCTTCCTCGATAGTATAATAACACAAAAATATAAAAATGCAATATAAAATGCAATATATTTTTATTATTAACTGTTAAATATATAATAAAAAAATTAAAACAAAAAACAAGGCAATCGCCAAATGACAATTGCCTTGTAAAAATATTTATTTTTAATAGTTTTCACCCGGGATATTATCAAGAACATCACGAGGGAAGAATACACTTGAACCGCCTGTTGCCATATCCGTATTTGAATCATCCAAATCGTAGTTAAACACTTTATCACTTGCGTTGTTATATTCATTTTCAGATATGATAAATATATTACCGCTTTGTGCAAGGTGAAGATCTAAAGTCCGCCAATTTTGGAATCTGTGCAAATTGAAGTAATATGCATTATCTTCAATAGTATCAGCAATACCGCAGCCCCAAATTTCCTGATACCAGCCGTCAAAATCAAGCTTACCGTTTGGCGCATAGAACAATGCACCAAGCTTACCGTAACCGGCAAAATACTTGATATTACCTTGATATGAAGCGATAGAATTAGGAAGCTGTTTAGCATTATATTCTGCGTTATCTGCCTTTGAGTAGAAGTTAAACAAATTAACATCACCCTTATTTGCAACAAGGTAAGTTAAGCGCATATCTATTGTAGTATTTATGTTTATGTTATTATCAGCATAAATAAGAACCGGGAAAGAAGTTTGACCGTCAGCTGATGATGTACCCCTGCTGTCAAAACCTGCAAGACTTGTATTACCCTTGATTGAATCAATATTCACATTAAGGCTGCTTGCCATACAGGTAAAGTCGTGGCCGAGATAAATAAGTGCATCCTGCCTGAGTACACACTGGCCTTGAACAAGGCAATCATAAGTACCCATAATTGAAGCGTTCTTATTAAGAGTTAATGAACCGAGTGTATAAATACTGCCCTGCTTCGGTTTGAATTCTTCTTTAAGGTTATAGCCGAATTTCTTAAGCGCATCGAGTATATCACCCCAAAGTGAACCGTCAGAATCACTTACATACGGTTTATACTTATATGTTGCATTTTTAAAGGTTTCCGGCATTACCCATAAATCTGCATTATGCCTTAATGTAAGATATTTAGGAGTAAATACATAGTTACCTACTGCAACTTGCGAATAACCGTATTCAAAGATTTGACCGCCGTATGATACAAGTGACTGACCGATAAAGAATGTGCCACCCTTTGCATTATCGGATGAATCAGCTTGAAGCTCATTCTTAATATTAGCACCGTCATTTGTAAGCGGTGTATCATTATCATCTTTGCCTGCATCGGTACTTCCGTCAGTCTTTTCATTATCGCCCTTTGAATCCGAATATTCAGGTTCTTTACCTTCGGTTACACCTTTGGCAGTATTTTCAGTAACGGTATTACCGTTAATAGTCCTTGTATAATCACCGGATTTGCCGAGTTCAATATACGAAAGTGCTGTAACATTACCGCCTACCGAAACAGTAGTGCAGTCACGAATCTTAATCCACGAAGTTGAAGCCTGCAAGCTGCCGCCTACATGGAATTCACTGTATGAACCGCCTTCAACAGAAGTAAGGGTTTTAAGCTTTTTGCCGACATAAATCTTTGCATCGTGGCGAAGAGTTAAATATTTGTTACTTATAAAATCATCTTTAACTCGAAGGGTAGTTGAAGCATAAACCTTTGTATACTTTCCGCTTTCGAAGTTACCGCCTACATAGGTGTAACCTGCATTAGCGAATGTGTATTTTTTAAGGCTGTCACCCTTGGTGAAGAACTTACCGTTAACATCAGACGCTTGTGACCTATCCTCATCATCATCAAGAAGAGATTTACCGATTTCAACGAAATCATCACAAGTGAACTTACCGTTGATATAGTTCTTGGTCATATCACGAATCTTAGCTGTATCACGAACATACATATTTCCGTTTACAATAATCTTTGAGCAAATATTTTCATCAAGACATTGGAAAATAAGGAATCTGTAATCGTTATTTTTAATAAGATTCTCCATTCTTATAGCGTCAAGGTCTGATTTCTTGGAACTGTCAAAAATAGCGTTTTTAATAATACTGATAGTATCAGGATCATTAAGTGACTTTTGACCTGCAACTGCAAGAGTTACATTTTGCTTCATATAAACTCTTGAATAAGTGTAAAGCGAACCACCTACATAAACATTGGCATTTGAATAAATATCCAAGTCACGCGAATTATTTTCAGGTACTGTTGACAACGACTTAGTCCAAAGACTTTCACCCAGTGTATTATTAAGCATATTTCCGCCAACATAGAAATATGAACTTCTGTACTTATTAGGGTTTTTATCAAAATCAGCGTGGTAAGAACGTTTATCATCACAGAATGAATAATAAGTAGCATCAACTGCATTATAAGTAAACATTTCAATATTTATCTTTGTAGCACGCTTTGATTGGTAATCCCCGCCTACCATAAAGATACTGTTATTACCTGCCGCAATACCTGCACCACCGAAGCAATCACCACCGATAAAGGTATTAGAGTGGTTATATGCCCAAATAGCAGTTGCATAGTACGAATTACCACGATTACAATAATCAAGCAAATCTCCGCCTATATAGGTAGTACCCATAGTGAAGTATGAGCCTGCATTACCGTCTTTTTCGTTTGAACCAAGCTTTAAGTTGCCGCCGATATATACAGTTGCCTTTTTAAACTCATGGCCGTTAATGCTGTCAACACCATTCATAAATGACATTGACTTTTCGTTTCTCCATTTTGAAGTGTTTAATGAATCCTTATTCATTTCAACATTGCCTGAAACTGCAAATTTGCCGAGGTTAATTGTAACTATACCGTAAGTGTAATCACCGTCACAGTCAAAAACAGCATTTTCAGCGTTGTAAAAAGCATTTGAGTTAAGGTTAACTGCGCCGCCGAAGTGCGCTTTAGCATTCTTATAGTTAATAATTGCTGCAGCACTGTTTATAGCACCGCTCGGCATATCGCACCAACCTGCTATCTGCATACCTGCATTAGAATAAATTTCGCCGCAGTTTTTAACAAAACCGTAAAATTTAAGTTCATTTGTACCGCCGATATAAAGATATGCATCAACCGTACCGATTGTTTTACCGTTTTTAAGTGAATAACCCTGATGCATATCATCTTTTTCTTTATCGGTAATATACTGGGTTTTACTCCAATCAACATTAAGGTTGCCCAAAATATACATCTTGCCATAGTTATAAACTGTGGAAGCCATATTAACATCGCCTTGAATACCGAGTGCGCCTGACTTAACAAACAAAGCCTCACCATCATTAAGCGAAACATTGCCGCCTATGTTAGTTGTGCCGGAAAGAACGCAAAGTCCTACGCCTCTGTTTTCCATACCGTCAACCTTGTTTGTACCCTTAATATCGAGTGAATAGCCAATATTGACCGTACCTCTTGTATGCAAAGCTCCCTTAAGTGTGAGTGTTTTTGAGGCATCACCGGCAATAAATGTATCTGCATTATCACTTGTAAAAGTAATTTCAGGGTCTTTAGCCGAGCCACCGCTGTTAACTATGTTGAGGCCACCCATAAGATACATATTACCACCATTTGAAATTTTGGCAGAATGACTAGAGAACGCACTAACACTGCCCAATTGAACCTCATCTTTTATGCAAAGGTATCCACCTGATTCAACTTTTAAAGAAGACAAAACAGTTAACGAACCATTATGTGTTATATTACCAAATTCTTTAATTGTTAAAGAATTCAATATCTTATCTCCGATATTGTCAGCAATGTATAATCCGTTAATTACAACATCCGTTTTCTTACCGGCTGTATCAGTTTGACTTATTGTATGTTTACCGTTTGAGAAGAATTCACTTAAATTATCTGCACTTGAACTTTCAACATTTACGACATAAGTGGTCCAAACCGGTGCAAGTGACCAGAATTTAGAACCGCCATTTATATCGATGCTACTGCAATAATTTTGTGTTGAACCTCCTATTATCATATACGAATTATCATTTAATGCAATTGTCGAGCCATACAAGCCGTTTATGCTGATGTACTTTGCAACATAAAGCTTTGAAGAAGAATTCAAATTAACTGCATCGTTAGATGAAAGATAGCCCAAAACAATCAATCTATGTGAATTTGACAAGGAAATAGCACCTGACGACATAGTCAAATTGCCGCCGATAAGAGTCAATCCACCGTTATTGCCGACAATATTATTATGGCTAACACTAAGCGAACCATAGAGATAAAGTGAACCGTCATTAACAAATTGCTTTGAAAAAGTCAAATTTGATTTTGTGGCAGTTTGTTCAATCGAGCCGTCACCTAAATAAATACGAGACTCAGGCTGATTGTTTGTAAATTCATCTATATTAGATGAAAGAGCATTGATATAGCCGCCTGAATTACCATTCAAACCGAAAATGCTGACAATTGAGCCTTTTTCTCCATTATCAGAATAGAGTTTAAATCTTCTTTCAATACCGCTGTTAACAATACCAGTTACATATAATTCGCTAGTACCTTTAATTTGCACAGCTTCATTAAATTCAATTGAATCAGTTTGGGCAACATTTAAATCACCTGCACAATAAAGTTTACCTGATTGAAGCTTTAAAGGATATAATGTATTTACATTTTGAACAGAATATACTGTACCGGAAATATCCAAACCGGTTTTACCGTTTTTATTTTTATTGCCTTTAAAAATACCGTTTGCGTTAATATTGCCTTTTGCAATTACTTCACTGCCACTAACAACGTTAACATAGCAATTAAATGTAATATCGCCCCAACATTCAATGCGGCAAGCGATATTAAATTGACCGCTGTTATCACTTGTTTGAGTAAATACAATATCTCTTGCCTGAATCAAACTGCTATTTACAGAAGTGGCTATCCTTTTTGCTGTAAGCTTTCCGTTAACTATAACTTTTGCTGAATCGTAAAGTGAAATATCACCTGTAATTTGTACTGCATTATTAGTATAGACAGCAGATTCATTTGTTAATTGAAGAACGCCATCAACATTAAATCCGGAATTTGCATGAAGCTGTGACGAATCATTCAAATATAAAGATTTGAATTTAGCCGCACCGTCAACTATGATTTTTGAAGCATTCGTTACAACAAAGTTTTCGGTTACTGTAAACTTACCTCTTGTTTGAATGGTATTATTACCTTTCAAATCAGCAGCTTTTATTGTAATATCCGATGAACTTTTTACAGTTGAATTTTCACTTAATCTTAATGTTGAGTTTACAGTTATAGGGTAACACAAATCTATTGAGTTTGTACCGCCATTTGCGTTAAAATCACCGCAAACAATACCGCCACCCGCATAAAGATTATCTTGATTAGCTGCGGTGATATTAACATTATTTAACTGCAAAGTTCCTTTTGCTTTTATAATTCTATTTGATGCAAAATCATTACGAATCACAGCATTACCGCCGCAATAAATAACTTGGTTATCTGAACCGGATGAAAAATCAGTTGAATTACAAGTGATATTTCCCGCAACATAGAGCTGTGAATTGCTGAGCATTGAAAGCTTTTTGCAATTGAAATTGCCCTGAACTTTAATTAAAGCATTCGAATTTATTGTTACCGCTTTGTTGTCGTCATTTGGAAGACATGTAAAATTACCATGTGTATTTATATTTGCGCCCTCTCCAAGAACAACATTATCTTTACAAATAACATCGCCGTATGAATTCAGCGTTGCATCTTTGTTTAAAGTCATGCCGTCATCAGAAGTGGTGGTACCGCCGATATATACTAATGAATTTTCATCGACTGTTGCACTCTTGCAAGCAAAATTACCCTGAACATAAAGGCGTGCGCCGCTTTCCATAACAAGAGTTTTGCAATATACATCACCAAAAACAAAAACAACACTGTTCTTTCTGATTTGAAGTTCACCGTTGGAAACATTGATATTGTCTTTAACAATAAGTGTTGAATTGCTACCTTCTTGGCCTACATCCATATTTTTTCCGTTGGTTACTTTAAGTGAACCGTAAACAACGGATGAAGCAGGACCTGTAATGTAACAGTGTTTCTTATTAAACAATGAATCTGTTGCTTTAACATCACAGTTAAACCATTTATTTGTCATATCATCTTTAGTTGATGTTTCATATGACAAACCTGATATTTCAGTTTTATCCTGCGCAAATTTAGCGTTTGACTTCGCATAAACTTTTTTATTCGTTTTATCCAAATTCGGCATATAATCTGCAACGTTAAAGTCTACGCTAATGTCAGGTACGCTGTTATCCTTGTTAACAACTTCGGCAGTTTGCAAATCTGAAACAGAAAAGTCGTTAACTTTATTATTAAATTCAGCACGCTTATTAAATTCAGCAGTATCACCAAGAAAAACATCTGTTTTGTTTGGAAGTGATTGCGATGAAAGGCTATTATAAGTTCCGTCATTTTTAACTCTGTCATACTTTTCAGATACAGAAATATTTTCATCCTTAATCGTTTTCTTTTTAGCCTTAACAGCGTCATTTGCGTATTTACCGCTGATATTATCATCAAAATACTTTTTATTGGCAACATCTGCAAATTTATAAGACTTTTTATATTCGTTTACAAACTCACTTGGAGTTTTAAGAACATCTTTAGAATTATAAAGTTTATATCCTTTATAAGTAGTATGATCATCACCTTCAAGTTTAGTGAGACCTCCGCTCTTTGTTTCCATAAACTGAGTAAAGAACGGTGAAGTATCCTTGGATGTTAATTTTGTAACATTGGAATAAGTTGAGTCATCATAGCTTGTTTTATCAAGGATACCTTGAAGTTGAGTGCCAAGGTCAGCAACAGCAGAACGAACTGTTGCACTTGAATCAGCATTGGTATCAAAATCATCTTTTGATTTAATTGAATTTGAAACCGACTTATTAGTCATACGAACAAAGTATGGCTTAAGGTTAGGTGTTGTAATAAATCCGTCTTCGCCAAGTCTTTGCTGGAATGTTTTATACATAGCATACTTGGCGTCGATAGCAGTAGCAGACCTGCTGTATGTTGAACCCGGGCCTTCGCTGTGTGTATTAGCATAGTCACGGTCAACTTTATCACCTGTGACTTTAATTGTATATTTATTATTACCCGAACCTACTTCTAACTGATAATCAAGCGTATCTTTTGTATCTGCTTCGTTTTGGAAAAGAAGTTCAGTTGAATTTGTTTTATAAAGTTGGTCTTCATTATTACTGATTTGGTCAAAAAGCTTGCTTTTTTCAAATACAATGCCGTCATTTTCGGTTGATGAAGCATTTGTATTGCTGTCAGTATAAGCCTGTTCAAGCATAGCCTTTGAATCGGTTCTGTTTATATCATAAACAATAGCTTCCTGACCAGCAAGTGTAATAACCTTATTATCCTTATCAAAAATAAGATTATCTTTTTGAGCCTTAATTTCATCTTGCTGTTTTTGTGTGATAACTCCGCTCTTTGACTCAATAAATGCGTCAGCTTTTTGCTGATACTTTTCCTTCAAGGTTGCAAGATTGGTTACATCTGCATAGTCAATCATATTGAGAATGGCGAGAGCAGTTTGTGTTTTTTCAATCTTTTGCTGGTTTTGAACATAGAGGTGAACACTGTCTTCATTCCAGCTTGTATTTGTAAAGTTAATATCCTTTACAGCTGTATAAGTAACCTGACCGTAATCATTAGCAGAATTATCCCCGCTTGTGCTTTGTGTATAGTTTTCATATACATATACAGGGATTTTTTCCATCTTATATTCAGGTTCTTTTTCATATACATAATTACCGTCGGCATCAGTAATAAAGTTACCGTTTTCATCGGTTTTATAAATAGGGTTACCGTTAGCATCTTTTTTCGGCTGGTTGGTATAAATTATATTACCTTTACTGTCGGTTTTAGGTACAGGGTTACCGTTTTTATCCTTAACTACTTGGTAAAGGTAATTACCGTTTTCATCAGTCTGATATTTAGGTGAGCCGTCCGGGTTGACAGCCTGCTTTGGTTTACCGTTGGAATCTTTCTTGGCTTCCTGCAAGTTTCCGTCTTTAATACGCGAAACATTAACAGCCTGCACGCCGATGTCAATAGTTGAATTTGAATGAATATCACCGTTGGTAATAGCTTCCGAAAGGTTAATATGAACAAGGTCAGTATAATTCGGAGTTCCACCAAAAAAGCCGATAAGAGGCTGAATAAGGTTTTCATTAACACCATTTAAGAACGACTCAAGACCGCTTGAAAGAATATTCGTTACAGTACCGGTTCTGCCGTTAATTTGCATTGCAGCGTCAGCGTTAGTACCGTTTGAAGAGCCTGCAAAAAGGGTATAGTTTAAAGCTCTCGGCATACGGTTAGTATAATCTGCGCTGACTTTTACAAAAGAAGATGAATGAAGCATAAGTGAATCAAGATGAAGAAGAGGGCCAAAGATTGTTCCCGTTTCAACCTTAACTTCGAGCTTCAAATAACCTGTGGTAAGGTAATCATCCGCAGCGGCAGCTTCGTCAAGAAGACCTCGCTTTGTTATCTTGATTTGAATCTTATCTTCATCGTAATTCATACCGTTCTTTTTAAGATATGAAAGCGCAGTTTTCTTCATATCCTCATCAGTAGATTCGATTGAGGCCGCAACAGCAGTAGCTGCCGAGTCAGCAGCATTTTGAAGGCGAGCCTGCCTGTAATAGAATAAACCGAAATCCATAATCATTGCAACAATAAGAAGAAATGCAGTCGTTGCAAAAATAGACGCAAACATAACGGCGCCCTGTTCATTACTATGCTTTTTCTTTTGATTATTTGGTTTCAAGTTACTCACACCCTTTCTGCTAAATTATGAGATTAAACAGATGTATTATTCGTTTGTTTCGCCGACATCTTCTACCTTTGAATGAGCAAGCGAAAGCTCAGTCTGAAGACGATAAATCAAGTCTTCAGCTTTATCAATTGTACTTTCATAAATGCGTGCAATTTCTGTATACTTTTTATCAGCTTCGTTAGTCATACCTGACTCAATTTCTTCTCTCAAAGATTTAATTTCTGTTCTGTTTTTATCAACTTTTTTTGTGAGATGTGCAACATCACGCTGCAAATCTCTGTTTTTGTCTTCAAGCTTTTTATTTTCTTCGCCTAAAAGTCTGTTTTTAGAAATAAGAGAATCTATTTTTGCTTGGTATTCTTCAACAACAGAAGTGTCAAGGTTTGAACCTTTACTCGTTTCCTGTGCCTGTAAAGTATCACGCTGTGCGCGTATATCTTCAAGCAATTTTGTTAATTTTTCAACTTCGCCTTTAGATTGCGAAAGTTCGTATTCAAGCATTGATTTAGAATTTTTCAATTCTTCAAATCGCTGGTCAAAAAGTTCACCTGCATTTTTATTTGTAGCAAGCAAATTAGAAATATATTCATTTACTTGCTTAATATCGTAGCCGCGTAAAACCTTGTCAAAACCAAAGTCTTGTGTTGCCGAACCGAGTATTTTGTTTCTGTCAACTACATCATTGTTTGTCATAAAAAAGATTCTCCATTTGCGTAATTTATATATTTAACGAACTATATTCCAATGCACAATTGCGTTTTGCAAGCACATTGGAATTATCATTCATTATTTAAAGTCTAAAACATCGCCTTCGGCAAGACCTAATTTATCAGCCACACCTGAGCAAAGTTCCAAAACTTTATATCCGTTTTTAACCTTTTTTCGCACCTTTTTCGGAGGTACTGCCCTATCAATAAACAATATTTCATTATTTTTGGAAAGAGCAACGGTATCAATATCAAAATTCATCCCGAAAGTATGAATTTCATTGCAGGGAGTCAGCAAAAGCCCGTGGTTTTCTGCCATACCCTTTCTATACATCAGCCCCATAAAGCGAGTAAAAAAATGATTTGCATTTTCACACTCATCAAGAATAAGCTGGCCGTTTTTATATATTTTCAAAAGTGCCATTAGAACAAACCGCCTAATCCTCCTGCACCACCCATTTCGTTTTTAACCTGGATGATAACAGGACCTAATACAATGCAAATAATTGCCGGAAGAATGAGAAATACCGTAGGAATAGTCATTTTGGTAGGTACTTTTGCTGCCACGGTTTTAATTTCTTCCCTCTTATTTATTCTCAACTGCTCTGACTGAGCCTGAAGAACATTTGTAATAGGAATACCAAGCTGATTTGCCTGAATTACAGCTGATACGAAAGTTTTAAGTTCGTCAACATCCGTTGAATTTGAAAGGTCTTTTAATGCGTCATTTCTGTTTCTGCCAAGTTGAATTTGCTTAAACACAGTAATAAGCTCATCAATAAGTGGGCCTTCCATACGCTCTGAAATTTTAACAAGCGAAGCATCAAAGCTAAGTCCGGCTTCCATACATACACTCATAAGGTCAAGCGTATCGGCAAGCTGTGCTCTGATTGCACCCTGATGTGATTTAACCTTACTGTTAAGGAACATATTAGGACCAAGAAGTGCTAAAACAACACCGACTAAAATAGGAATAAAGAAATATTGCGTAACATTTATAAGTAAAATACTAATACCCAAAAACAATACTATTGTCAAAATGATAAATGCCATTTTGAAAAATTTAAAGTTAGATACTGAAATATGTAATCCGGCTTTTCTAAGCTTTTTTGCTATCTGCTCATTTTCAGCTTTTACTCTGGCACTCTTGCTTTGATTCTCGTTGTTTTTATTGCTCATTTTGTCAATCATAGGTTTTATGTTTCTTTCATAAAACGATGTTTCAACATTTTTATAATCAGCCTTAACAACATCTTTGCCAAGTGTTTTCATTCTGCGTAAATTTTTGTCTTCTTCAGTACCTTTTCTTCCTAAAAGCACTACAACAATGCATAAAGCAAAACAAGCATATGAAATAACTATAAAAGGTATCATAATAACACTTCCTTACATTTTGATAGTGGTAATTTTTTTGATAAGTAAGAAGCAGAGAAGTTCTAATCCACCGGCAACACAAAGAAGTATTATACCGATTTTTTCGTGGAACATAGGTGTTACGAAATCCGAATTTACCAAAGCAAACATACCTAATATCGCAACAGGCATACATCCTACAATTGTACCTGACATCTTACCCGAAGCGGTAGCAGATTTAAGTTCCTGCTGAAGTTTCATTCTGTCCTTAATGGTATCTGAAATATTTTCAAGAATTTGAGAAAGGTTACCACCTGTTTGCCTTTGGACAAGAACTGCCGAAATCATAAGCTGAAGATGCTTACTTTTAATTCTTGTTGACATCTTATCAAGAGCTTCTTCCATTGAAGAACCCATACTCATTTCTTTAATTACCAATGCAAACTCACTGCTGATAGGGGCATCCATATCTTTACTAATAGTTTCCATAGCCTGTGAAAAGCTAAGACCTGATTTTAAACAAGAGCAAGCAATAATAAGCGCATCACTAAGCTGGGATTCAAACTTTTTAACTTTTTGCTTTTGCTTAATTTTGATTAAGAACATCGGCAGGAAAAGGCAAACAACCATAACAGCCAATGCAACAATCGAGTTTTGCAAGAATAATACAATAAGACCTGCCGGAACAACCGTTACCAAAAGCCAAATTGTCAAAAATTCTTCAGGTCGCATTTTCATATCGGCTCTTTGAAGCTCGGTATAAAGTGCACTTGCAAATTTTTCAAAAAAGCCGCCCTGCTTTTTCTTTTCTTTATTTTTTGCTTTAATTCTGCTTTCGTGCTTTACTAAAGCATAATTTTCACTGTCGCCCTCATTTTTTTTGAGCTCATCAAGTCTTTTATCGGCAGCAACTTGATCCTTTGTAAGAATAGAAGAAATAAGAAATGCCAATACAAAACCGAAAAGAGCAATTGAAACAGCAAAAATGATTGTAATTATAGTAATATTAGTCGAGGAACCAGTCATTGTTTACACTCACTCCGTTTTCTCGTATTTTTTCAACACATTTTGGAATAATACCTGTTGCTTTAAACGAACCTTTAAACTTACCGTTTGCATCCATTTCACCCTCTGTTTCATAAGTGAAAATATCCTGCATACGAATAACATCACCCTCCATACCTACAATTTCAGATACAGAAGTTACCTTTCTTGAACCATCCCTAAGACGAGCCTGCTGAACAATAAGGTTAATAGCGGAAGCAACTTGGTCCCTAATAGCTTTAGACGGAAGTTCCGAACCGGACATCATAACCATTGTTTCAATACGCGAAATCGAGTCCCTTGGGGAATTGGCGTGGATAGTAGTAAGTGAACCGTCGTGACCGGTGTTCATAGCCTGAAGCATATCAAGTGTTTCTTCACTACGAACCTCACCTACGATAATTCTGTCAGGCCTCATACGAAGAGAGTTAACAACTAAATCACGAATAGAAATTCGACCTTTACCTTCCATATTGGCTGGACGCGCTTCAAGCGTTAAAACATGCTCTTGGTGAAGCTGAACTTCGGCAGAGTCTTCAATGGTAATAATTCTTTCATCAGTCGGAATATATGAAGACAATACATTAAGAAGTGTAGTTTTACCTGAACCGGTACCACCTGAAACGATTATATTAAGTTTACCTTTAACAGCAGCTTCAAGGAAAAGGAGCATTTTAGAAGAAACAGAACCCCAAGTCAAAAGATTTTCTGCCGAAATAGGTGTTTTACCGAATTTACGAATTGTAAGAATTGGGCCTACGAGAGATACGGGAGGAATAATTACATTTACACGCGAACCGTCAAGAAGTCTGGCATCACACATCGGGCTTGATTCATCAACATGCCTGCCTACACGGGATACGATTCTGTCAATTATTTGCATAAGGTGCTGGTTATCTTTAAATTGAATATCGGTAAGTACAAGTTTACCGTGTGATTCAACATAAACATGGTCATAGCCGTTAACCATAATTTCAGAATATTCATCACTGTCAACAAGGCACTGAATAGGGCCGTAACCCATAATATCATCATAAAGCTGCTCTTTAACAGTATCTCTGTCAACACGGGGAATATTGTATTCCGGCTTTTCAACATATTCATTGATAAGCGCACGCATTGAATCATCTGTTACAACTTCGCCGGAACTTATTTGCTGTTCAATGATTGCGTTATGAATTCGTGTTTTTGTTTCAGCAAATGGATCTTCAACAGCAATTCGTGCTAATTTATCATTTGAAGCATCGTGAGTTAAAGGACTCACTTGCATTGGCTGTGGTTCTCCATTTACACCGTATCTATCTAACAATCCCATTTAATTATTTCTTCTTTCCAAATGCTTTTTTCTTCTTTGTACCTGCCGTTAAAGTGCCTTCTCTTTCCATAATAAGCTTATTAGCAAAAGAAGAAATATCTTTGGCAATTACTGCTCTCGGCTTATATGTAATAAGCGGCTGACCGCTGTTAAGTGAGCTGTTTACTGTTTTCAAATCACTTGAAATTACAGCGTAAGCATCTATGCCGAGAAGATTTTCATAGTCGCTGATTTTTACATTATTCTTTTTAACATTTTTATTTATAATAAGTTTTACTTTATCCTGCTGGTTGATTTGAGACAATACATTTTGGCAAAGCTTTGCACGCTTTAATGAAAGAATATTAACATCATTAACCATAAATATATCATCACTTGATTCAAGTGCTGTAATTACAGGGTCAGTCAATGCACAGCCACAATCAAGAATAATATATTCATAATAATTACGCGCTACATCAATAATTGCTTTTGTATGATTTGACTGAATATACTCTGCAAGTTCAGGCGAACTTGGCGAAGCAAGCACCGAAAGACCGGAAGCGTGAGTACAACAGCAGGAAGATAAATTATCAATAGAAATACCGTTAGTATCTCTTGCAAGGTCAACTATTGTTTCAGTTGGGTTAAGGTCAAGTGCCATATCTGCGTCGCCAAACTGCAAATCAAGGTCAACCAAAAGTACCTTTTTGCCGAGTGTTGCAAGATATACAGCAGTATTTGTACAAATGGTAGTTTTACCTACACCGCCTTTACCGCTGAAAAATGCATAAACTCTTGAACGAACTTTTTTAGTAACATTAAAATTTTGATTAAGCTTTTTTTCGTTACCTACGATACTTTTAACCGTATTTAAAAATTCTTCATTGCCGATATTGACATTCATTACGCGCCTAATACCGCTTTGAGCCGCGTTATTTACAAGGTCGACCGTAACATTATCAGTCATAATGATTGCAGAGCAACCAAATGAACCCAAGTTAATATCTTCAACAAAAGTCAAAAATTCAGGTGTTATTTCATCACTGTCTAAAACAAAAACTACAACATCAGGAACAAAACCCTGAATTCTCATTTTAGATTCAGGCTGAAAATCAGCGTAACCGATAATTGAAAGTTCATCGTTTACGATTTTATTCTTAACTGCAACTTTATATTCTGTTTTTTCTGCACATACTACAATGTTTATACTGCTCATGGGGACTCTCCTCGTAGTTTATTAGCGTCTTGGATTAAGTATAAGCTTATAATCGTATTCGCTTTCGATTTCATAAAGCTTAAGTGCCTGCTTCTTGGTTACTTCAACAGTAAGGGTGCTGTATTTAGTAATCTTTGTTCCGCTTTGAGAAGCACTTGAATTTTCGGCATTTGTAGAAACTCTTAAGATTTTTAAATCTTTATAAGCTATTTTTGTTGTAATGTTACCTGAATCATCTTTCTTGTTAACAAGTACATCAACTGTATCACCTTCGCTGATATAACCGTCAACACTCTTTACACTGGCTGCATCAAATGAATAAGCAACCTTACCCTGCGGAAGTTTAAGTGAAAGGGCAACATCATCACCGTTTTTATCCTGAAGTCTGTTCTTATTGATAGGTTCATTTGCATAAAGTTTGTCAACAGTAATCATATGAACATTATTAGCATCATCAACAAGCTCTTTTTGAGCTTTGATATAGCTTTCATTTGAATCGGCAGCAAGAATTTCTTTTGTGATAATTTGAGGATTATCGCCTTCAAACATATCTGCTGTGATTTCAACATTTTTATCAATATCGGCAGTAGGTATCAATACTGTTACCATATCTGCGTCTTTAAAAGTTGTTTTCTTATCAATTTCTGTTGCAAACATATATGTAGCAACACCTGCAATAATTGCAAATATTACTGCTATTAAATAAACCTTTTTCATAAATCTACCTCTTAGATAATATTAGTTACATATATAATATAGAGATGTAATATTATACATCATCTGATTTTTCCACTTTAAATATTGAAGTTGATGTCAAAGTTCTGTGCATTTTATCCGCGCCTGAACCTAACACCGGTGTGAGCGTTGCGATTCTGCAAGAAACAACCAACTTCACATCGCCATTATACCTATTTTTAACATTTCTGTTAGCAGCAACAGCATCCAAATCGTTTGTATATGTTATTGTTACTTTAACTTTATCCACTTTCTTAGGAAGTGAATTTTTAACCTGCGATAATATATGTACTATCTGTTCAGGGGTGGTATCATCATTAAGTGCGTCAAGCGTATAATCAACCGGACTTTGAACATGACCGTTAACCATATTAACATTCGTATACTCCACGCAAGCTATACGCGCCGCGTTACGAGCAGAATTTTCAACCTCAATATAGTTAACAAAAAGCCAACCATAATCAAGAATCAAAAACAGTATTATCGCAAAAATAGGAAGAACAAGAACAAATTCAATAATCGACTGGCCTTCTTCTTTCTTTTTTAATCTGTATTTATAAATTTTCGTCATCATATAGAGCCTTTCACCCCTTAATCAATGCCTAAATTTGTAAAAAATCTACTTTAACTTAAATAAGGAGCAGGATTCCCCTGCTCCTTA
>UMKN01022774.1_pt1 | contig 20066 bp, 20 predicted proteins | sample 1966321 | NCBI WGS metagenome assembly UMKN01 (sample SAMEA4836177, study PRJEB28245) | human gut metagenome | biome: gut microbiome; material: fecal sample | place: Denmark | collected 2008
AGCGATAACTACCCTATTTGTTTTAAAATCGAAATAGAATAACATCAAAATCAAATTCATACAATATTTGAAGTGATAACCGCATTGTAGATTGCATGGGCGAGAAGTTGATGTCCCTCTTTAGTTAAATGCTCTTGGTCAACATTGCTCGGCCTAGCAAAATCGGAAGCGGAGATTATATTTGTACCTTTGGTTTCGGCAACTTTTTTATATTCGTTGAAAAGGCCTTTTGCTATATCTACCGAATGAGCATCAAACTCAGGGTCAAATTCCTCTTTCCAAACTGCATCACCGAGGAAGATTGGTGATACAATAAGAACTTTTTCAGGCGAAATATACTTTAGCAGTTCATCAACACACAACCCAAGTCCCTTGGCAATATTGTATGAATTTGATTTATAATACGCTTTGCAATCATTAGTTCCAAGCATTATTACTGCTGCATCAATAGGATAACTTGTTTCTAAAATTTCAGGCAGTGACTTTAAACCGTTTCGGTTTTTGCGGTATGCATCATCAAAAACAGTAGTTCTGCCGCAAAGCCCCTCTTCTAAAACACGAACATCTTTATCATACAATTTTTCCTGCAAAATACTGGTCCATCGTACGCCCCAGGAATATCTTTCATTTGTTTTCGGAATTAAACCCCAAGTGTTAGAATCACCGAAGCATAAAAGCTGTTTCAATTAAATCACCTTACTTCAAAAATAATGGTATCTTGGTATCATTATATCATTATTTCCTACTTTGTCAATAGGTTTTATAGGCTTTTGCAAAAAATCAATTTCAATTATTAAGAGATGAATAGTAATGCAACATCATAAAAGCAAACATACAATATGAAAATAAACACAAAAGCAAAAGGTAAAATAAATTAAAGGAGGCAGATATAAAATCAAAATAAGCGTGTTGCCTTATGGCAGCAAAAGGCATCTTTACCGTCTACTTCAAGGCGATGGTGTGCCATTCCGCTTGATGACCATACATCTTTTATTGATGAATCAGCTAATACTGACATAACAGGTGTTATACATGTAAACACTGTTAACACTGATAACAACAACGCAAGTATCTTTTTGCCAAATTTTTTGTTGAATTTTAATTTAGTTGCCATATAGTTCTCTCCTTTCTTTGAGACTTTTAGTTTTTAATTTTTTTAATTTACTTTCCGGAAAATAAAATAAAATCTTTAAATTTCATTCTAAATAAATCCTGAAAAATATTTTTTCATTACCGTTCACCACCTTTCAATTATTTAGTTTTTTGTATAAAAAAAAGAACTATCAAACATAAAATTTGATAGTTCTTAAATTTAGTTTATTTATTATTTGTAAAGTTTTTCATTTAACTGCTGTTGCATGCTGTTTATCATAGAATCGTTAGCTTTTGGTGTTGCACAATTATAGATATTTTGTGAATCATTATCAAGTTTATAAGAAGAAGCAGCTCGTGATTCTTTGCAAAAACGAGTTGGAAAAGCATTATTTTTCTTCAATTCATCAACCGAATTAAATGTCACTTCGCAATCATAGCTATACCAATAGCCATCAATTTTAACCCAATTCCAATAATGAGGCGGAATCGAGTTACTTTTTCCATTTCCGCCAATCATGTAACTACACAAATTCGCCTTTGTAGAAAAGTAATTAAAGCACTCTGCAAATTGATTACATCCGCCTGTGCCGAATTTGATTAATTCATAATTTCCAAAAGCTATATCATTATCAGTGCTGCCGTACTTCCAATGAGAATCAATCCAACGCTGAATTTTGATAACTTTGTCGAAATCAGAATCAGATGAAACAATTCCCATTTCATTAAAAGCATTATTCATAAGGTTTTGGTAATCATTCATTTCATAAGAAATCTTACTTACAACCTTTGACCAAGGCTTGACTTTAAAGTTCTTATCATAATATCTTACTCTGAAATACCATGTTTTTTCTGCATAATAATCTCGGTCATCGTTTTCGCCTATTTCAGTAAAAGATTTTGTAGTTGTAGTTCCGTTATTTGAACTAAAACGGTAAACATCATGCTTGAAATTTTTATCAAAAGAACACTGAACATCATAATTCTGCGCACCGCTGACTTTATTCCAAGTAACTTTAAAGCCATATTTTTTACCGGTTATATACGATACCGACCGAATTGCAATAGCAGAAGAATTATTTGAACTGCTTGAAGAACCTTTCTTTGCCTTAGTAGTCACACTATAATTAGCTGACCACTTTGAGTAATAGTTCTTTTTCTTAACAGTTTTATATGTTCTTACTCTTACATAATACTTCTTTTTAGCTTTTAACTTCTTTACAGTCTAGCTTGTAGTCTTAGCCTTGTTTACTTTCAAGGTTTTAGAAGTTTTTGAAGTAAACTTCTTGCTTGTTGAATACTGCACCTGATAGCCGGTACAAGATTTCTTCTTCCACTTAACTTTAAAGCCATTATCAACAGCCTTAATTGAAGTAATCTGTGTTGCACTCGGCTTACTTGCTGCGAATGTCGGCACACCAATGCTAACACTTGTTAGAATCATAACAATCGCCAAAACGATTGATAACATTTTAGTTTTGTTTTTCATTTATTTTCCTCCTAAATTTAATTTATACAATGTGATAAAATCACTAATTTTTTATAGTATTATATCATATAGCTAAAATCATTACAATGGGTTATAACAGCCGAATACGGTGGCAGACTTGCTGACAGTTGGTACAGAAAACAACAGCAAAGTGTATTAACTTCATTATCGATGAAACACACTACGCATGAGGCTCGACACACTTGCATTACACAAATGACAATACATAATGTAAATGAAAGTGTTATAAAAGAGATAGTCGGACACAAATCAGCACAATCGTTTACAGAAAGAGTTTACACTCATATTTATTTAAAGACAAAAATTGATGCAGTAAACACAATTCATACATAGAATATTTGTTACCAACCTGCTACCAACTTGTTACCAACTTGTTACCAACCGTGGTACAGTATGTAGTAGTGAGTAGTACGCAAACATAAGTAAAACCCCACATAGTTAGGTACTATGTAGGGTTTTAATATTTGGTGGAGATGTCCAACATCGAAATTTTGTTAACTTCTCAAAATGCCCTGAAACACTGATAAATTTAAGATATAATTTTTATGATTTTTTAAATCTACCCCTTATTATACCCCACAACGATATTCAAACAGTTATATTCAAAATATAATTGTCTAATTTATTTATTGAATCATTATACATACTATCAAAAATATCAGCATAAGTATCTAATGTTATATGTATATCTGTATGACCCAACCATTTTTTTAATACTACTGCCGGAATGTTAGCCTCAATACAACGAGTAGCAAATGTATGTCTTAATGCATGTTGCCCTCTTTTTTCAATCCCACATTTTTCACAAACCCTTTTAAAAAAACAATTAACTTGATTTGTACTTATTATCCCATCTTTTTGAATATCATAGAAAAGTAAATTCAAAGAATTATCTACCTGATTATTAAGAGCACTTCGTAATATAGGTTTTATTGCTTCTGTCATTGGAACATCTCTAACACCTGCATCTGTTTTTGTACCGTTCTTTATAAATTCTCTATAATTTTCACCCCGTGCAACTGTTGATTTAACATGTATAATACCTTTTTCAAAATCTATACATTCAGGAGTAAGTGCGTTAATCTCTCCCATTCTCATCCCTGTTAATAGTTCTATCATTAACTGATTACTGTAATTGTTTCGATTGTGTTGCCCGGTATAGTTTTCTAAAAAGCTAACAAATTTTGCTTGTTCCACTTTTGTAAGCGACTTAACTTTTTTATCCGGTTTGTTTGACTTTGGACATTTTAAACTACTTGAAAGCATTATATTTTCGTCAGTAATGTGTTGATTAAAAGCTTCTCGGAAAGCTAATTTTAACTGTAGATATACTTTACCAATTGTACTGTTAGAATAATGAGTAATTGAGCGAAGAAACATATCTACTTGTAATTCAGTTAAATAACGGATTGGCACTTTTCCTATAAAACTTTTTTCAATTATGCGAAGATTAGCGATATTACGAGAATACCCTTGTTCGTGAACAAAATTCTTTTCAAGATCTATAAAATATTTATTCTTTAATATATCGCATATTGTAGCATTAATATTAATTCCTGTTTTTTGTTTTTCTAAATCATAAAGAAATGCTTCCGCTTTTTCAATACATAAAACATCACTCTGCCCATAAAATGATTTACGCTTTGTTTCACCATATTCGTCGACATATACAATCCTATATTCAAATGTACCGTTTGGACGTTGCCTAAAAGTACCATCGCCCTTTTCATTTCTGCATTGTTTTTTAGATTTTGCCATAACTATCTCCTTATTTCCAATACCCGTCATTTTGTTTTAAATGCTTTTTTGAAAAGTAGTCGATCAATGCGTGCGCCTCAACAACTTTTATCCTTCCAAAATCAGATGACGGAAATTTTGGATCATTAAATAATTTTTGTACTGTGTTCTCGCTCCAACCAAGCATATTTTTTAGGTCTAAAATTGTATAGAATTTAACTTCACTTGATATATAAGTTTGTTTTTGTCTTTCATCCATACTGCTTTTAATTGCCTCCTTTAACTGAAGTTTATATTAGATTCAATTATTTGTTAATTATGCGATTTTTCATATTGCATAATTGACATTAATTATGCAATCCAACACTTATTGAAAGTGCCTCATTAACACCGTCAATATTCTTTTGACTTAAATGACCGATATATGAATCAAGTCGTTTTTTATCAATCGTTCTTATTTGCTCAAGTAAAACAATAGACGGAGCTTGAAGTCCGTCTTCTGTGTTTATGAAATAATGCGTGGGCAGTTTTGCTTTGATTCCAACTCTGCTTGTAATAGAAGCAACAATTACTGTAGGACTGAATTTGTTACCGACATCATTTTGAATAACAAGAACTGGTCGATAGCCTTTTTGCTCCGAACCTATACCTCTGCCGAGATTAGCGTAAAACATATCGCCTCTGAGTATTTTTTTGTCTTTCATTTTATATACCTCCTTCATAGACTCTTGTCTATGTAAAAAGCCAACCACAGAATTAACTATGGTTGGCTTTTATCAGAAGATAATATAATTTGTCCCCGACACCCCAATTATCAAAAGGAAATCATCAAACGGTCTGTTGCGAGCAGACTCCACAGGAGTTTCACCTCTCCGAGTTCATCCGAGCTGCTCTCATTAGTTGCGACGGTTTTATCACGCTCGACTTGTGACTGAGCAGGAGTATCATTATACCTGCTGCCTGTTATTGCCGTTTCGGTAGCAGTCCGAATTTTATACCGATTATTTGTCGCTCAGCTAATGCGTCTTGGCGTAATTGATAAAGTGGCTTGTGCTTTGCACAACAGCAGAAAAGTATCTGATGAATGCATATTAAGTTGTACGAAAGGATGTCCTTTCATAAACTTAAACTTGTTGGGGTATTTTTGTTGGGGTGTTTGTCCAAATATTTTAAAAATTTCTTTTTTCCTGCTTGTACAGATTCATAAATTGACTTGATATTTCGCTTTTCAATATCTGCTATTTGGCGATATGTAAGGTTATCTATGTAATACATTTCAAACCTGCGTCTTTGAACAGGTTTTAGATTTAACAAGAAATTTTTTAAGTACATTTCAATTTCTTCATTTTCTAATGATTCTCCTATATCAATTTCATAAATGTGAGAAACATCACTCTCAAGCCTTTTCGATTGCCTTATTTCTCTCATTTGATGTTTAGCTTCGTTACGGTTATATTTGTTGTTAATTTCAAGATATTCTTGCCATTCGGTGTTATTAAAAACCATATCTTCTTTCATCTCTGTATTTAACAACATTGAAATGATTTTATCTTTTTCAATATCACTGACAATTATTAAAACAGTACCTTTTGGCATTTCATAATCTTTGGAAATATCATATATTTCACATATCCTTTTCATCTATATTCTCCTTGATTTTTTGATTTGTGAATTTTCAAAAATCAAAGATTATGGATATTTAGCTATGTATGATTGCCATAACTCGTTCATCGTTGTCCTTTCGTATTTTCGTCAGAACAACATAAAAGAGGTCTGACGAAAAAATCGTCAGACCTCAAAATTTTTATTTAAATGTAAGATTATGTTTATTTCAATATAGCTAATGACACATAAATTTATTATACATATTAAGATATTAGTTATTGCTGATTATAAAATATTATCTTTTATGTATATCGATTCACAGTATTTTTAATTTATTATTTTTTTTAGTTCTTGCACCTTTCCTAACGATACCAAAATTCCTTCGAGTATTAAGCTCATGCAAGATGATGCAAATAGAATATTTAGTTCAAATAAATAAGAAATAGTTACAACAGTCAAAATAAAAGTTAAAATAATCCATGAGATTTTACGAAAATGTTTCTTTTCTTTTTTTGTCAGCTTTTTTTCCGGTGTATCAAGTGGGCATAATATAAATACAAGAGTAGTAAATATACAAGATAAAACAAGTAAAAATATTTTAATATCATATACTCTAGTTATTTTTACCACGAATACACACAAAGCAATTGAAATTGTTGATAATATCTCGCATTTTGTTTCTGTTTTAGCATGATAACCACCGGCATATCTTCTAATTGATTGAAAAAAAACATAAAATATTACACTTTCAATAAAACAATTAAAGACAATACCGAATATACAAGCTACAAACAAATAAAACATATGTGATAAAAACATAAAAAATCCATATACATACATTTCTTGTTCATTTTCTTGTATATTGCCATTTTTCACAAGTTTCTTTGCTAAAAGTACAGATAGTTTACCTATCATTTTCTATCTTGCTAAATTTTTTCAATGAATCCGGATAAGTTGGTTGATAAAAAATTCCACAAGTAGTGCTATTTGCAGAAATTTTCATTTCATTTTCAATAACTTTTTTCACAGAATCAAAGAATTTATTCTTAATCTGCATATAAGCCACTCCTTTCTTTAACTCATTAATCAGCATTTATGCGTTTATCATAATATGTCAATTAAAACAATTCAATAGATTAATCAAAACCAGTGTATTTATTTTTCAATTTATGTTAAAACACACAGTTTTTTAGAACATATCACACAATTATCATGTTTTAACTACTAATAGTTAACTTTTCCACTATTGGTTTGTGTTAATTTAATAGATTTAATGATAATATAATATTGGTGATAAAATGAATATTAAATACGATAAGATAGGATTTCGACTTGCTAAGAGACGAAAGAAATTAAAATATACTCAACCGCAATTGGCAGAAATTGTTGGCATTTCAAAAAATCATATATCACAATTTGAAAACGGTGGTTCAGTCAGTTTAGAAGTATTATTAGATTTGTGCGATGCATTGAAAATCACTCCAGATTACTTACTTTTAGGAACAATTCGAGATACTCCAAGTGAAGATTTTATTGACCTTATCAAATTATGTGATGATTATGAAATATCAATTTTATATGACACAGCAAATTCACTCATTAACAATAGAAATAATAGATAATTCTTAATCGGCAGTCTTTACTGCCGATTTTTATTTGCAATAAATTTAACGATATGTTAATATTATACGAAATATATTTTCTAAATTTCATAGAAAGGGAATATTTTATGTTAATTGCAATTTGTGATGACGATTTAAATTTCATCAAAACTATAAAAGAGCATTTGTCATTCTATTCAGGAGAGCACAATGCCGATTTTGAAATACATACTTTTACAAACAGCCAAAATTTAATTAACAGCAATATTAAATTCAATATCGCTATCCTTGATGTAGAAATGCCGGGTTGTAATGGAATTGAATTAGGTAAAATACTCAGAGAAAAGAATCATCACATAGTTTTAATGTATATAACATCTCATAAAAAATACCTTGATGAAGCGTTAAATCTTAATGCTGCAAGATTTTTTGAAAAACCAATTGATTCAAAAAGATTTTATGACGGACTCGATAATGCTCTTAAAAGAATTGATAATACCACAATAAAATTTTTTCTAAAGGAAAATAATGCGTCTGTCAGAATAAACGCCAGTGATATTATATATATCGAAATTGAGCCTATAGGTCATAGAAAAACAAAGGTTGTTACAGAAGAAAAGACATATATATCTTCTAACAAAATTGCTTTTTGGGAAGAGCATTTAATAAGTTCACTCTTTGTTAAAACACATAAAAGTTATATAATAAATATGGAATATATAACCAAATATGAAAATGACATTGTTCAATTAGATAATAATTATAATATTCCTGTGTCAAGGAATTTTAAATCCGCAGTACACAAAGCTTTTGTTAGATATATGACAGGTATGTAATATGAAACTGATATTTGATATTTTCCTTTATACATTTGAAATGATTATAGCATTTGTATTCATTTCATATAATTATGATAAAAAGCAAAGCAAAACAATTAATACTTTGTTTATAGGATTTTTCATTTTCTTAACAGGTGCTTTGATTTTAAAATTTGTAAATAACGAAATATTAAATCTCGTTGTGTTTTTTATATTAAATCTGCTGTTTTTTATAATATGCTTTAAAATAAAAACTAAAGAAGCTATAATTTATTCTATTCTTTTGGATGCGGTTATGTTTGGTGCAGAAATGATAGCACTCTTTTTTTCATCTTATGTGATGAAATTTCCCACAAATGCGTACAAAACAAACCCGGCAACCTTTTATATATTGACAATTATAAGTAAGATAATATATTTTGCAGTTACTCAATTTATTGCTTTTATCATCAATAAACTGAAATTTAAAAGTAATAATTCAACAAGATTTATACCTTTATTTATATTCCCATTCATTTCCATTGCTATTTCTGTTTTATTTTTAAGAATGTCTTTTGTTAATAATTATGATAACAGGTACAACATCAGCTTTATAATTTTAAATATAATAATGATTATTGCTTGTATTTATGTTTTTATTTACTATCAAAGATTAGCTAAAAGTGATGCATATCTAAATGAATTGCAAACAGAGAATAAATTGCTTGAAATTAACAATGATTACATAGAAGTCTTAAAGCATCAAAACAATGAAATGCGTATGCTTTTTCATGATACAAAAAATCATTTTTTAACAATAGCAAACATAGATAATATTGAAGAAATAGATTCGTATATTAAAGGTGTTATAGGTGATATTCAAAAATATGACATTGTTCAATTAACAAATAACAAGCTTCTTGATTTATTACTGAGCAAATACAGTGCATTATGCAATAACAATAATATTAAGCTTAATATTGAAGTCAGAACAGCTAATCTTGATCATATTTCCGATACCGATCTCTCAATGATAATCAATAATTTAATGGACAACGCCTTTGAATCGGCTAAAAAAAGCAAAGAAAAAGTTATAGATTTTTCGCTTATTCGTGTTAATAATTTCGATATTTTAAAAGTATCCAACAGTTGTGATACTCCTCCGATTGATAATGCACACAAATTATTAACAACAAAAAAATCCAAAGCAGAACATGGACTAGGTACAAGAATTATAGAAAAATACGCAAAAAAGAATAATGCTGAATATGAATGGCTTTATGAAAATGACAAAAAGCTATTTATAACAACAATTATTTTTAAACATTAAAAACATTCAATAATCCTCAAAGACCGTAATCTATAAAAATAGGTTGCGGTCTTTTGTGCGTTTTTAACAATTTTGTTCATGACTGTTTTATGATTGCCAACCAAAAATGACCAAAAACCATACCACTATTGTAATATCTATTGCATTTTTTTAAGAATATTATATTTTATAGTTAATCAGCATTATAAATTTAATAAAAAGGAGTAGAAATTGATGGATGTAAAGAGAAAAATATGGATGCGAGCATTATCTGTCTTTTTGGCAACATTAATGGTGATTCAAATATTACCATTAAACGCATTTGCAAAAGATGTTGTTCAAAAGCAAGCAATAGAGGATACTCAACCGAAAGTTTCTGACAATGACGAAATCACCGTCAAAACAGAAATTGAAAGTATGAGAACAGAAAACTCAAAAACATTTTTAACAGATGACAATGGGTACTACCAAATAACTTCTGCCATTCCATTGCACAATAGAGTTGACGACGAATGGGTTGATAAATCAAATTCAAGTAATACTGAAGTTAATACAGTATCTGATATCGAAACATATGTTAATGAGCAAATTGATGCTGAGTTATCTACACAAAGTGAAGAAAATCAACCGGTTAAAACAATTACTTCAAATGGTGATACATATGTAGATAATTGTCAAACACAAATTGGTACTTATTCATCAAGCGGAAATAACAACTTAAGTGTCATTTATAAACGTGATAAAAAAGACACAAAAAGATCGGAAATATACATCAAGCCATATTTTCCGACAGATCACGCAGTATTTGTTACTTCTGCCACAATAAAGGCTGAAGTTTCAACAGAAAACATAGTTGGTGATTATAATTTAATTGAAGAAAACGCAATCGCTAGCGAATGGTCAAGCGGTGTACAATCAAGTAGTCTTATAAAAGACATTACTACCAATTATGATTTAGTAGAAATGTATGTTGATGATGGTGATTCTGATTCAAAAGTATATAACTTTGATTTAACCAAATATTGTAATTTTACAAGAATCGGTCTTATACAAAATAATGGCGTAGCACTTACTTCCGAACAAAAAGGAACAGATGTAACATTCGACAATCTTACAGTTGAAATGTATTACCACGAAATTGAAGATGTAGATTCAAATTTCGAATATGAGCAAGTGGATTTAGGTCGTGCAGGTAAAGTTTATATAAATGATTATACATGTTCCCCTGTCATTGTTAGAGACGAATTAAGTTTATATGGTGAAATAGCACCTGTTTCAATTCAAACTATTTTCAATCCTATGGACAATATCGATGATATCGGATTTGGAAAACACACAAGAATAAATTATTACAGTACACTTACTTATGATGAAAAATCAAGAGTTTATTTGTGGAAAAATTGTGAAGGTGAAAACCTTTATTTTAAAAATTACAAAGTAACAGGAGCAAACAACATCACTTATACTAGAAGCGGATCAGTTTCTAAAGACAGTAATGGCAATTATAATTTTAACAAAATTACAATTACTGATTCTAATGGCAAAAAATTCAAATTTGATACATACAACAATGTTGGATATCTTGTTGAGATAACAGATGGTTCTCAAAATAATAATTCCATAACTATCGACTATTCTATAGAAAACGATTCACATTTCTTGACAAAAGTAACAGATGGTTATGGCAGACAATATTGTTTTTCATATTCTAATGGTCATTTGTCAGCTTTAAATGTATTAAATTCAGATAACGAACCAATTTACATAAACACTACGGATACAGAACATCCGTTAAAAATCATGTATAACTATAGCAATGATCTTTTAAAATCTGTTACATACGCAGATGAAAAAGAGATTTCTTATATATATGGTGAAGACGACAAAATCGAACAAATTAAAAACATTGATGATTCAAAATTATTATTTAAATATGAATCAAAATTTGATGGAGAATCATATAAAATTTCAAAATACAGTTCTGTTTCTTCTAATGGTTCTACAAATGACACAATGACAATAAGTGCCATTGATCAAAGCATATACAATAGAAAATTCACAAAAAACGATAAAACAAGCAAAGAACTTACATTTGACCGTAATTTCAACATGATTCGATTAAAGAATTACAACAATGTAGAGTATTTTTTAAATTATTCAAATAATGAATTACAATACATTTTAACTTCAGATACAGTTGCCGAAAACTTTGTAAAAAACGGCTCATTTGAAGATACTTCAGGTGGTCAACCAACACAATGGGTTTATGAAACAAACAGCTCTCAAATTACACAAAACAAAGTTAAAATGGGTGACGATGAAGATAATTATACTCTACATATGAGTAATGATATAGATGTATGTCGAGCATATCAAATTGTAGAAAAATCCGGATATACATTTAAAGCAAACAAGTCGTATGTACTAAGCGGTTTCCTCTATAATAATGATAATCCTATATCTATAAGTGACACAAGAGATTTGTGCATATATGTATATGATACAAAAACAGACTCAAATGGTGCTATTATTCCAGATAAATGTTTAACAAAAATGGATTTTGACGATACATTGGGTGAAACCTGGCAACAGCGAAAAACGCTTTTCACTACACAAAAAGACACTTCATCAATCATTGTTTATCTAAGTTATAACAATATGTCAGGAACTTGTGATTTTGATAATATAGAAATATATGAAACCACAAGCAAGAACTTAATTGATGCTAAAAATATAGTTCCGTCAACTGATATAGAATACGATTATTCTGAAAACAACAGTATTCTTGAAGAAATTAAAACCTCCGTAGATGGAGATGAAATAGGTGCCTTTTATAATTATACAGATGATGAAAACTATATAAGTAAAGTCACAAATAACGGCATACCAACTTATTATAATTATGACAGTGATAGCGGATTGTTGCTTTCAAAAGGAAATAACAGTGACACCAATAAAAATGCACAGTATAATTACACAGCCGTAGGACTTCTTAAAAATGTAAATCAAGCTGTTACAGAAATCGATGGCAAATCGACCATAAACATAAATACAAATTATGGATATGAAAACGACAAAATCAAAACAATTAACCATAATGGAACAACTTATGAATACAGTTATGATTCAAATGGAAGAGTAGCAAGTGTTTCAGAATATGCTTCTAATTCTCAAAACAAAAACACTATTGTATCTTACGAATATTCTAATGATGACATTGGAACCATCGCCTATGGTAATGGTGCAAAAATTATTTATGAATATAATCAATTAGGTTATATTACAAAAATAATATATATACCAAAGACATCAGATGAATCACATTCTCAAATAGTATATTCTTACGAATATGATAATGATGGTAATGTAACTTCATATACAGATAATTCTAATAATACAACTTTGACTATAAAAGATGGAGTGTATACGATAAAAGAATCTGGTGAAAATGGTCAAACGATTTATCTAAACAACGGGACCAATAGGACACTATACGGGACAAAAATAACCACAACAAATCCTAAAGTCACCACATCAGCCGGCAAAACCACAGATTCAAAAGTATTAAACTTATATACTGATGGTAAAATACTGCCATCAAATGTTGTTACTGCAACTACAATTTATGATTCTATCGGCAGAACATTTTCAACAATTGCGACTGATAAGACCGCTACTGTAGAAAATAAGAGTTCATTTATGACAAAAGGTATAACAACAACCAATTTAGTAGAAACATATATTTCATCTGTTACAAGATTGAAAGATGCATCAGAACCAAGAATTTATAGAAAATTAACATATTCTTACAATGACAGAGGTCAAATTACAGATGTATATAGAGCATCTGTTAATAATATTGTAGAAAACTTTGAAGGAACTTCAAATTCAGTAAACAATATGAAAAACCAATTATTAAAGCATTATGAATATGATGAGGCAGGTCAAGTTATTCTTGATGTTAACTTTGATTCTTGTATTGCGATAAAATATAAATACAATGCTGGCGGAAACCTTGTTTCTAAAGCCACTTATGAAAATGATAATTCAGAAGATAAATCTGCATTTTACTACAAAAAAAGCACTAATAAATATGTTTTCAATGAAGAAAAAGCGGTAGTAACAACATACGGATATTCTTCCGAATGGAGTGATGTTTTAAATAATTATAACGGAAAAGAAATCACCTATGATGAAATGGGCAACCCAACAACATATGTTGGTAAAAATATTTTCGGTTCAGATATAAACGGAAATATGGTTTGGGATGGAACAAGACTATCGTCTTTTGATGATGGTGACCAAAAATACATTTACAAATACTCAGCTGACGGTTATAGGACACAAAAACTCACTTATAATTCAAAAAATCCTAATGAATTAATTTCAACTATGAATTATATTTATGAAAATGATATTTTAGTTGGTCATAAAACTGTATTCTATAATTCACCTGACAAAGAATTAAAACAAACCGTAAAATGTGACATTATTTCTAATATTATTTATAACAGTACAAATGAGTCAATAGGAATTGATACAAAATTAACGCAATACGAATATACAACTAAAAAAGATGAAAACGGCGAAGAATCGACTGTCGTAACTCCTACTACGAATAAATTTTATTTTTACATTTTGAGAGATGGTCAAGGAAACATTACAGATATGTATAATGCAAATGAGGACTTAACAATTCATTTCTCATATGATGCTTATGGAAATTGTTCTATGTCTTTTGCGGGTAGTTTTATTCATGACATAAAGCAACAGCTTCAAGGTTCAAGTAGTATTTGGATAAAATTATTATTAGGATTCTTGTATGCAATAATCTTTTCTGCATTAGCTTCTGGTGAAATGACTTCCACACAACAAACTTATAAAGGCTATATTTGTGACTATGAAACAGGTCTATATTATAGTCAAAATCGTTTCTACAGTCCATCGTGGGGTAGATTTATAAATGCAGACGATATAAATATGTTAGCTCAAAATAAGGGTGAAGTATTAGGAGCTAATCTATTTAATTATTGCAATAATGACCCTGTAAATAATGTTGATTTAAGCGGTTATGCACCAACATCATATGATACTGCTTCAAATATTTTATCTGCATTAAACATTGAACAGTTAAACACTATTAAAGTTGGTGTTGTTCCAGCTAAGTTACAAGGAAAAGTAAAAAATGAAATGACTATTTTCGGTTTAAGTTTGGCAACTGTACAGGATAAAGACGATAAAAAATACTGGAACAGAGTTTTCAAAACTACCGAAAATGTAGTTCAAAAAAGCAATGGTAACAACTATATGGACACTGTAATTAACAAGCAATCCGGTGCAGCAACTATGTATGATATCAAGCCATCAAGTTCTCCATATAAAATAGGAGAATAAAATTTTTAAGGGTGATACTATGAAAAAGCAGTTATGTTTAATCCTGTCAATAATACTGAGCATATCTATATTTGCTCCGTGTCAAAGCGTAATAGCGGCACAAGTCAACAAACACAGTATCAGGTATTTTTCCGACTCGCTAAATGATGTAATAGATATATATGATTCAGATGAAGATTACATTTCTGATGCTGAAAGTGACCAAAAAATAATTAAAGACAGACTTATAGTATCATCCGGTAATGTTGCAGATGATTACGGTGCTGTCGACAAAGTAATCGGTCTTGGATATACAATTCTTCAATACGAAACTGATGAACTTGCAAAAAACGCAAAGGAGCGTATAAATTCAGACGGATTTAACGCTGAATATGATTCGGTTCTCTCATGTGCTGATGTAAATTCGACACAAGCCACATCGAAAACTTGGGGTAATGACAGAATTGAATCAGTTGAAACCTTAAATGCAATAAAAGCCTCCGGCAGAAAACTGTCGGAGGTAACAGTCGGAATTATTGATACAGGTGTCGATTATACACATAAAGATTTGAAAAACAGAATTGTTGATACAAATTTGAATTTCTCAACAAGCGGCAAAACCAATGACAGTATGGACGATCAGGGACACGGAACTATGGTTGCAGGTATTGTTATGCAAAACACTACCGAAAATGTAAAAATAAAGCCATATAAAGTGCTCAACAGCGACGGTAAATGTGCCACTTCACAAATTATTGCCGCCGTTAATCATATACTTTCAGAAAACGACGCTCCCGATGTTATCAACCTTTCATTAGGCGGCGAATACGATAAGCTTGACCCGTTTGAAAAAACTCTTCGCAGTCTTATTGAAAGCCTTATCGGAAAGGGATGCACCGTAGTTGTTGCGGCAGGCAATGAATCAAGCGACGCAGGTAACTACTCCCCTTCAAACATAAATAATGTAATAACGGTTTCGGCATCAACCTCGAAAAATGAAAAAAGTTATTATTCTAATTTCGGCTCCGTGGTTGACATTGCCGCTCCGGGCGATAACATTTACACAACGAATTTAGGTGGCGGATATACAAACAGTCACAGTGGAACATCATTTTCAGCACCGTTTGTAACTGCCGCAGCAGCTACGGTTTTGATGCTTGACAACACACTAACATCTAAAGAAGTTGAAGACAAAATTAAAGATGCTGCTTTTCCAATTGTTTCAAATTCAGGAGCCGAATGGTGCGGTGCGGGAATTTTAAACTATTCTGCAATTTATGAAGAAATGCTTGCACCTGCGCCGATATTCAGCCAAAAAAGCGGTGCATACAATGAAGTTATCAATCTTACGGCAAATGCAGAAAGCAGATATACAATAAAATACACTACCGATAATACTATCCCGACTTTGACTAACGGAGAAGTATTTGACGGAACAATGACTATTGATGACAGCAAATCATTTGTTGCTGTTGCAATAAACGAAACCGGTAAAAGTAAATATGTTCCTCTCAATTACTCTGTCATATACAAAGCAGACGAAAGTGATTTTGAAATCACGGCAGCCGGTGCCGTAAGCAACTATTCGGGTGAAAAGACAAGTATTATAGTTCCCGATACAATTAACGGAATAACTCCTGTATCAGTTGCAAATAATGCATTTGCAAACAGCGATATAAAAGTAATTCAATTGCCGAAAACAGTAAAAACACTCGGTAAAAATGCTTTCAATAAATGTGCAAAGCTCACCTCAATTACTGCCCAAGGAGTAACAAAAATAGGCACATTTTGTTTTTATTCTGACACATCATTAACAAATGTAGATATGCCTAATGTTTCGCTTGTAAACACATCGGCCTTTGAGAGCTGTAAAAAGCTTGAAACAGTCAACTTTAATGAAACAGTTGAAGAATTATATTCGAGTGCATTTGAGGCAACAGGATTCAAATATGCATATTTTCCAAATGTTTATAACTTTCAAGACACATTTGCGAATACGCCGCTTATATCAGCAGACTTACCTTTAATATATTGGGCAAGCGGTGCTTTCAGCAATTGCTATGCACTTGAACATTTATACGCACCTGAAATAGAAAAGTTAGCAAACGGTGCATTTAATAATTGTGTTAAACTTACCGAATTTATAAAAGAAGGCGAATATGATTTACGAAATATTCAAGAAGTCGAATCAGGTGCATTTAAAGGTTCATATTTTAAAAACATAGAATTACCTTTACCCGAAAAGCTTGAAGGCAGCACATTTGACAGTTGTCACGCTGAATATATTGATATTCCTAATGTTAAGAATTTTGGTTCACGTACATTTTATCAATGCAAAGAACTTAAGCATATCAATATGCCTAATTTTGTTGAAAGCTATAACGCTGATTATCAAAACATATTTACCGATTGTTTTTCTTTAGAGGAACTTTATCTTCCCAATGCTGTAAATCTTCCAGCAATTTTCCCTTCAAGTGAAGAAGAAAACAGTAAAACAATGAGTTTAAAATTCATTTATGCTCCTAAGGCAGTAACAAGTGAACGAGGTTTTATCCTATGTTGCGGCAATTTAGAATGGGTTTATTTGCCTAGTATTGAATATATCGGCGGCTTACCTACAGAAGTGGATTTCAAGTTGTACTTGTCAGATAAATTTGAAGAAAATGAACTTTACCCAGCAACACAGGCAACAATTATTGCTCCAAGCGGTTCTTATGCAGAAACATATGCTAAAGAAAATGACATAAAATTCATTACAAGTGACAAAAGAGAAAGCGATCAAAAAGATGCAATAAATGTCAACGCTAAAGGGCGATCAATTTGCACCACGGTTGCAGGATTAAGATTTGGTTTTGACTGGAGCGAAATACCCGAAATTGAAAATTTGGCTTCAAATATTGAATACGGATTTATCTACAGTCAAAAAGGAATTAAAGATTTATCTATTGAAGCAATAAATGGTACAACCGTTAAGAAAGCACTTGCTCCAAACAGAGTGGAAAATGATGGAAATACATCATTCAATCTTGTAATTTCAAACATTCCCAAAGCTTATTACAACAATAATATTACTGCACGAGCATATGTTTGTATAGACGGAATGTATTTTTATTCAAATACATTAAGCGGCTCATTTAGCGAAGTATCAAATCTTGTTATCAATGACAAGGAAATAGATAAAGACACTAAAAATGCAATCAACAAATTATTGGAGGGTTAATGATGAAAGAAATATACACTAAACCAAATACCGAGATTCAGGAGTTTTCATCTACAAATGTTATCGCAACAAGTTCAAATGACATTGGAAAAGATGATAATATAGTAGACGGTTCTGATGGTTGGTAATATGAAGAAGTGCATACTAATTATGATTTCAATTTTAGTTGTGCTTTTCTCTTTTATTGCTTGCACAAATAACAGCAGTAGTAATAATTCTGCTGCTGTTACAAATAAATACGGTGGCATATACACAAAAAATCAAGAGCCATCAACAAGTGATAAGGGTAACACAACAAAAAAGCATTCGAATATTACAGAATCTGTTACTCAAAAAGTATCATTTTCCAATATTCAAAACCATTCTTCTAAAAGTGAATCAGATAATATAACTTCATTCGAATCAGAAATTTCTAAAAATAATTATAACACAGAAATATTAGAAACCACTTTAAAAGACAATGAAACAACTACAAAAAAAGCTCAAAGCACATCAAATACAAAATCCACTACCCAATCATTCACAGATGATAAAGGTTGGGTAAATAAATGGTATTAGAGGAAAACAAATGAAAAAAATAATATCAATTTTATTGATTATATGTTTACTTGTTGCTTTTTCATCTTGTACAATATCCAAAAATAAAGAGCCAACAAATCCATATCAAGTAACCGAAAAGAGAACACAAATTAAAGAAAATTTTGATATAGATAAAATCAATAAAATAACTGTTACAATTGGAGGAAATGAAACAGAAATCAAAATTGATGATGAATTAGCAGCATTATTAGAAGAAGCTAATAATACTAATAATACTTCCTCTGAAAAGCTAAGTACAATAGCAGCTTTCATAAAAATCTACTATAATGAAAACGCAATAGATTATGGTGTAATTTATTTAGATAGCAATGCAAACGCTTTCATTTCAAGCAATTATAACAAAAATGAAAATGCTGTATTAAAAATTGAAAATCAATCTTTAATAACAAGATTAATCTTTCCAAATATGAATATTTCCAATTCTAAAAATACTGAATAAATATTATCCATAATATTTAAATTATAAGAATCCATCAAATACAATTAGGAGGAATTTAAAATGGGATATTCTTTTAAATACTCTACAAGTATGATTGATTTTATTTGTGATAACACATCTATTTATAATAAAAGCCAATTAACAGAAGCACTAAATGATGCACAAATGTATTGTGAATATGGAATAAAAAGTAACGAATGGTATGAACAAGTTAATAGAATACTATCTGAGTATGTATAAAAGAATAAGGAACTTAATGTTCCTTATTCTTTTATATATCCATTCTCCCACCCCCAAGCAAAGCCTTTGTAATTTTTAACCCAACTTTCAAGGCTTTGTATTTTTATTTCACCGATATTGTGAGCAACCATACCGTTGCCGATATAGATACCGACATGACCGTATTTGCTTGATGAATAGCCGTAAACGGTAGCACCGACAGGAATTTGAGAAAAGTCGCTTGATACTGCCCACATATCTGCCGCACATAAGGCACAGTGAGCAGAACCTCTTGAGCCTGTAACAGCTTGATATACATCTGCAACCCAAGCCTGACAGTAACCCGAACGGGCAGAAATACCGTATTTAGCCGAGTTTGTCGCTACTGCAACGATTTTCTTCTGCGTGTCATTGACCGTTTCGTTTAAAAAATCAAGGTCTTTAATGTCAATACCGCTACCACCCGATACTCCGCCGATATTATAGATAAGCGATGCCCAAAGCTTGTTGTTTTTGTCACTCATCAATTCGGCTAAATATTTCTTTTGCGTATCATTAAGCGAG
>UMKN01034084.1_pt1 | contig 18607 bp, 18 predicted proteins | sample 1966321 | NCBI WGS metagenome assembly UMKN01 (sample SAMEA4836177, study PRJEB28245) | human gut metagenome | biome: gut microbiome; material: fecal sample | place: Denmark | collected 2008
TGATCGTTTCTGCCGTCAGCTTTTTAGCCCTCGGCCCATACGCCACCTCATCAAAAACCGTATCTTCCAAAATCTGCAGATCCGGGTTCTGGAATACATAACCGATCTTGTCAGCCAGGTCGGCCGGCTCATAATTGACGATATCCTCGCCGTCTACCAGCACCTGCCCGCTGCGGGGATGCAGAAGCGCCATGAACAAACGGCTCAGCGTTGTCTTGCCGCTGCCGTTATGGCCCAAAAGCGCCACAAACTCGCCGTCACCGATCGTGCAGGCGATATCGTTCAGTACCGGCAGACCCCTGCGGTAAGCAAAATTGACCTCTTTAGCCTCCAGCATCAGGCGTTCCCCCCTTCAAAACCAAGCATCTGTAACTCCGCAGCCGCCTCTGCCTCAGTCCGCCACTCGCCCAAAGTAATACCGAAACGGCGCTCGACGCCCAGCTTCACCTGCCATAACGCAGGTACCAGCGGACGCAGCTCCTCGTCCTCATACATCGTCCGCGCTGCAGCAGCAAAGGTATCAGCCGTTACCAGCTGCCCCTCCTTCAGCACTACCATGTCCGTCACATAAGGCAGCAGATAGTCCACCCGGTGCTCAACTACGATGATCGTCGTGCCGTAACGCTGATGGATCGCATATAACAGCTCATACAGCGAATGGGCCCCGTCCGGGTCCATCGCCGATACCGGCTCATCCAGCACAATGATCTCTGGATGCACCGCCAAAGTAGCCGCCAGCAGCAAACGCTGGCGCTGCCCGCCCGACAGCTCGTCCAGCTGATAACTCTCGCGCCCCGGCAGACCCACGTCCTCCAAAGCCTTACGGGTACGCTCCGCCACCTCCTCCGGCGCAAAACCGTGATTCAGCAAACTGAAAGCCACTTCCTCGCCCGCGGTCAGCGAAACCAGCTGGCTTTCGTAATCCTCCAGCATCAGCCCCACGCGCATCGCGATATCCGACACCCGGCGGCCTTTAGTCGATTCGCCCAGCACCTGCACATCGCCGCTGTAACGCCCGCCCATATAAAAAGGCACGATGCCCGTCATCGCCTTGCACAAAGTAGTTTTGCCCGCGCCGCTGGGACCGGCCACCACAGTGAACGAACCCTTTTTGATCTCCAGGTCGATATCCTGCAGCACCAGCTCCGATTTATTATAAGCAAAATAAAAATTTTCCAGCCTGATAACGCTCTCCATCATTCATCGTCCTCCTGCACAAAAAACAGCTTCCGCACCGGCCCGAACAGCAAAAAGGTGATCATGCCGTTCAGCGCGCCCACGATCGCCACCACCGGCAGCATGGCATACAGCCAGACATGCAGCGGCAAGCCCAGAACGATCTTCAAAATGAAAGTAAACACACCGCCGCTGGCCATAGTTGCCAAAAATCCCGTCACCAGGGGGCGCAGCTTCCACTTGCCCAACCCGCAGCGCAGCATCGCCTTGACCAGGATGCAGCAGGTGATCGCCCCCGAAAGCTCGCTGGCGATATTACCCAGCGGAAAAGCCGACTTCGACGACGGTACCAGCGTGATGCCCGCAATAAAACCGATGCCCACAGCCTGCGACAGCGTCGGATTCGTCAGATTGATAACGATAGAATACATGGCGATCGTCCAATTCGGCGTCACGCCGCCCACATTAGGGCTGACCGTGTGCAGGATGATGCCGATAGCGAACAGCATCGCCGTGATCGCTACCCAGCGGTAGCCGTCCTGCATTGGTTTAACTTCGATCAGGTCCACCAACGGCAGCCTGGTATTTTTTTCTTTATCCATAATATAAGCCTCCTTCAAATCGGGCAATAAAAAAAGCCCTTCATCCCATGTAGGGACGAAAGACACAACTTTCGCGGTACCACCCTGCTTGACCGATTAAGGTCCGCTCGCTAAGATACGGGCCATGGCCGATATCCCCTTCCCTGGTAACGGGCGAAGCATCCCGACGGCGTCTACCCCCTTGCGGGCTCAAGCCGTATCTTAAAGGTCCATTCACCCTGCCGCCAAACGCCGGACTTGCACTGTCACCGGCTCGCTGAGGTCCGCTTGGCAAAGCTACTAATCCTCATCATCGATCAAATACTTATGAAATTACTTTAAAGTGTAGCACCAGCGGCAAAAGTTGTCAATAAGCGCGCGTGTATACATAGCGGCAAGCACTAAAGCTAAAAATATACTTGTAATTTTGCGCCGCCAGGAGTAAGATATTTTATGTAGTGGGGACGTAGCTCAGCTGGGAGAGCGTACGGTTCGCATCCGTAAGGTCGAGAGTTCGATCCTCTTCGTCTCCACCATTATATTGAAAAAAGATCTCTATTTACTATAATAATAGAGATCTTTTTATACTTAATAATAAATTATTCATCATTTTTTTCATTGAAGTAAATTGCTAAGGCTAAACCCTCTGTATTCAAAAAATTATTTATAAAATTTTTTTCTGAATCTTTCAAACATCCCACATAATTACGAAAATATTTATTTCCGAAATAATATAAAAATAATTTCTTTTCTAAATCATTATCTATGCATTTGTAGACCTCAAAAGAAAATACATTATTTTTTACATAATTATCTATAAAGTGATCCCAAAGCCCTGATTCTCTTACCTTTAATAAAACTTGATTCCATTCATTTAATAATTTCATATTAAAATTATATTTTTTAGTTTTTCTTAAAACTGCTTGAGGGTCTTGCTTATCTTTTTTTGATAGTTTAAATTGTCCTCTTCTTATCAATATATTTTCAGGAGTATATAAAGCTATTTTAAACTCTTCCACTGTTTTACCAAAAGAAGCTTCAAAAAAAGTTTTAGACGAAACACCTTTCCCCTGAGTTGGTGTAATAAAGACTTGAATAGCTCTTAAAGCTTTTTTATCCCAATTATCGCCAATATACCCTCTTTTCATATCTCCTAAAGGTATATATCGCATCGGAAAAGAATAAATATATGCTTTTTCATCAGAATTCTTCGCACGCAATTCCTCATTGAAACTTTCACAAAGATCAACATTAAATTTTAACCTATTATATAAATCCTCAGGAGTATCAGCACCATACTCTTGTCCCTTCCACGATGCAGCATTTGTATTATATAACAAATAGTTAGAAAATGATCTAAGTCCAGCATCAAAACAGATTCTAATAGCTTTTGCATATTTATCTTTTTGTGAAATATGATCAAACGCAATCCTAACCGGATTTAATTCTAATTTTGCTAATAAACAAGCTTTCTCTGCGCTTAAAAAATTAGCATCAAGTCCCTGATTAAAATCAACATGCCTTTTAACCAATTTATTTGTATGAGGATTCTTATATTTCGCACCCTTACCAAAACCTAAATCAATTATATCTTCAACAATCTTTTCTAAATTAGGAGATTTTAAAACATTATTATCCATTAGCATAAGATTTCTTTTTGTTCCGCACTGCTCAATAACATTATTAATTTGATCTTTAATACAGATATAGTTTACATATTCAGGTTCTAATCTTTGAACTGCACAAAAAGAACAGTTCATACCACATCCTCTTGTGGCATAACTAAAATAAGCATCATTTGTAGGATACTTATATTCTATCTGTTCTAAAATACTATAATCTGGTGGTAATGTATCAATAGTTTCATCTCCTAATAGTCCTAGTTTATTAGGTTCATTTAATAACCCTTGCACTATATTAATACTAGGATATTCCCTAGTAATTTCATTAGGTAAAAGGGTTGCCGCAATACCACCTAAATAAATTTTTTCATGATTTTTCGTTAATTTAAGTGCTAAATCAATCATCTTCTTTGTAGCAGGCCATTCGAACGTAAACAAAGAATTGATATATATCCTTTCAAAGTTGTAATCTTTGAAATTTTTATTATCCCCTTTTGAAAAGATTACTATATCTCCTAGGTTCTTATGAAAAGTAGCTATTTTCATTAGACCGAGAGGCGGATATTTATTTTTATAATTAGGTTCTAAAAGTAAAATATTCAAATAAGTCACCTCTTATTTTTCCTCTTAAAATTATACAATAAATATCCAAGCTTGTCGATCTAAATTTATTCTAGTACAATTTTAGTTGACTCTTCAATAATTTTTTTAAATTTACTCGCTCCAGCTCCACTGGAAGGAAAATTATTTGAAGTAAGGGTTTCATTTTCTTCCAATAGTCGTTTATTAACTTCTATAAAAATTTCTTTAAATCTTTCTTGGACAAAATTCTTATCTTTTTTATCAATAGATGTATATACGTAAGGCAATGCTCTCATTAATCCAGTAAATCCTACTGTTTTTGTTAAAATATAATCATTTGAATTCCATTCTCCTGGCCAAACATCCTTAGCTGCGCCAAAATAATTTAATAATACTTTTAGAATAAATTCCGTAGCTTCTTTTGTATTTTCATCATATAGGTCTCTAAAAATATTATTCTTATTGTTTTCCTCAAAAAACGGTTGTAGCTGCCTTACTATTGTCCCTTGAGACAATGTTTCATTTAAATCTTTCGAGGTTTTTTTACCAAGCATTTTTACTCTTTGGTAAAAAGGTGAATCTCCCCTTGAATTAAAAGAAGCAGCGATGCTATGCGCCACCGTTTCCGGCGATCTTTTATTCATCAAACCAAATAATTGTGCAACTAAAGAAAACGAAACTTTTGTCTGTTTTTCATTTATTATTGAAAAAATTATTGCTTGGTGTTCTAAGGTCGGATTAAATAAAAAAACAACAGGAATATCAAATCTAGAATATATACTCTCCCCTGCCTGTTTTAAGCCAAACATACGATGCTGCCCATCGACTAATAATGCAAAATCTGAAACTGTATCATTAATTTCTAGTATTGTGTCTTCAACAAATCTCCAATACCATTCTTCTGCATTCTGGCTAACAGCAGAAGAGGCTTCATTGTAAATATCATCATTAGGATTTCCGGGTAAGGCGAGAATAACTGCAGTAGGAAAACAAGCATCATCACTTGCAGCATAATCTGCAATTTCCTTTAATCGCCTAGGAGATAACTCTCTTTGTGGCCCTCCTTTTGCTTTAAATGTAGTTTGGTCATATGTACGTGGATTCGTTGTCATTATTTTTATAATATCAGCAGCACTCATTTTTCCTAATGCAAAATCACCTATGGGTTGCTTAAAAAAAGTTATATTTACATTTATCATGCTTTTCTACCCCCTAAACTAATAGTATGATCTAAATTATCTAATATTGGTTTTTGCTCTACTCTATCAATTACCTGTGTTGTATACGTTTGATACAAATAATGTATTAAGGCAAGTACTATCAAAAAAAATGATAACCAAAATGATTCCCATGAAAAAACCTTAAGACCTGATAATTCATTATTTAATAATAGATATATAACAAATAGCAAAAGACTAATAACACAGATATATTTCATAAATATATCTATTGCATCAGCATTTTTATCATTAGCACTATTTTTACATGTTGTAATAGCTGTAAATAAAAACATATTAATAAATACAACAAAAGATATTATAAGCATATCCTTATTTGTAACATTTGGAAAATCTGCCCATATAGGAATTACAAAGTTAATAACCATACTTATAATCCAAGAAAAAAAATACAGATGAGCTTCCTTAGCCGTTCGTATTAACATTTCATATCCACAAACAAACGTTTCTCGTATTCCAGGCTTGCTGTTTTCAACCATTTCTCCATCCCCTATTTCCAATTTCAGATTATTACATATAGCTATATAATATCCTTAAAATAGAAATAAATCAATAATAAACATTAAACAAAATTCTATTTTTTATATTTTTCCCTCTCGTACCTCAGTAGTGCTTCCTGCGCTATTTCTTCGGGTGTTTTCGGGGTGGTTTTCAAATTATAAGAGCCTTGCAGCTGCAAGGCTCTTTTTTGCATGTTGGCGGTAGTTGCTCCGCCGCTTGTTTCGGCAGCAGTGCTTATTTGGGCGTTTGCTCCATTATTTCCATTTCCTTCCCGTCCTTGTTCTCCGGCATTATTATTTGCTCGCTGATCTTGCTGTAAACTCCATTTGTCTTTTGCTCGCCATTCATCCTGCAGTCTGCGTTCCCGCCTTATGCCCTGCGCTTCGCGCAGGGCTTTTTCCATATTATAGAAGTTCGGTTCGCGGCGGCGTGCAGTCATAATAGTCACCGCAATATTCCATTCGGCATCGTCCGTCTCACAGAAGTGTTCTGCCCAGCCATCAATAAACCTGGCCCGTTCATCTTCGTTTCTAAACCGCAGCTTCAGCCTGTTATATTCAAACAGTTTTACCATCCGCCGTATCTGTTCATAAGGTCTCTCCATTTTTCAGCACATCCTTCGCAATATTTTCAGCCTTTGATTGGCTTATATGGTCAGGCGCACTTACGGGTTTCTCTGTCCAGGCGGCGGCAAACGCATTTCCCAGTCAGATCACCCTGTCCGGCAGTGCCATAACAGCCCGCCGGCCTGCGCCTGATGATCCATATTCCAGCTTATCTACATCATCAGTTCTTCCGCTTCCCGCTGTTTTTCGGCCTGATGCGCTGCAAGCAGCAGCTGCCGCAGCTTAGTAAGCCCTTTTTTGATCGTTTTGCTGATCGCCGCCGGACTGACGCCAAACCTCTGTGCCAGTTCGCCGTTGCTCCAGCCTTCCAGAAAATGCAGTTCGATCAATTCTTCCTGTTTGGGCGAAAGCTGTACCAGCAGTTCCAGCACTTCCGCAAAATCCTGCTGCAGTTGCTGCTGTTCAAAATAAGTACGCGTCGTCTGCGCCGCATCTGCCGTCAGCACTTCCTCTGCAAATTCACAGTCGCTTTCTATTTCATAAGGGCAGGTCATTTCTTCATCCTTATGCCGGCGTTTCCATTCACTGCTGAGCGCCGTATACGACTTACTGACGATAAAAGCCGGCAGCTTCTCGAAATCCTGCCGCTGTCCCCATTTTTCCAGCGCCTTTACCACGGCAACCCTTTCGATCTGCTCGCCATCCTCGGCAAAACCTTTATAAGCGCTGGTATGTGCTATTTTTCGCAGTTTGATATCAAAAGCCTGCAAAATCACCCCCAGCATCTTTTTATTGCCCTGCTGCGTTAAAGCCACTATTTCGGCCCATTTATCACACTCCGCTGTTTCTGTGCAAGTAACTGTCATCAATACATCCCCTTATCTCACCCTGCTGCGGTGATCTTATTATTCAACACCTCTACTGCCAGCTCCCGCGCCGTCAGGCTGTCCAGACAGTCTATACAAATAATGAGCCCATCCAGCGCGATATAAAAATCACCGGCGCAAACAGCCTCATTACACAATTCACAGCTGTACACGGCTTCCGCCAGGCTCTGCGGAGGTTCCAGCCACGCATTTTCGATCGCTGTAAAATGATCCACTAGTCACACCTTGCGCCTGAACTGCGGCGTGACGTTAAACTGCGCTTAAGCGCCCTGCGGAACAAAGCGCTGCAATTGATATGCTCGTCCTGTGCCTGCTTACGCAGACCATAAGGCAAAACGATACGCAGCTCTACTAAAGCATCGTCCTTTCTCGGCGGTTTCACCGTTTTGACAGGCTGCGGCTCAACTGGCCGTACAGTCTCTGTCTGGCAGTGTTTTCCCTGCAGTAAGGGGCATTTCAGCGCCAAATACAAAAGACGGGCACTCAGCACATCGCCGCCCGTCTTTTTAGATTTTTGTTGTGAAGCTAAAGAATCATTCATGTTTTTTTACCTGCTTTCGCTGAATTTAGGGTGTAAGTATCAATACTAACGCAGATCAGTAATACAAAACCATTATTAACACTTAAAACTTCCAAGTCAAAATCATAAGTATGTACGAAGGATTTACAGATTTTAATGATTTAAAAGCTTTAAGAGATGCTAAAGGTCTTTAAGATTTAAAAGATTCGGTATGCTTACTGCGTCAGTAATAATATCCCCTACTCTTATATGGCTTTTTACAAGGTCATTTTTAACCCCCTTTACATAAATAATTTTTATCCGCCGCTTGGAAGAGCAAATTTTACACTTTTTAAATTTTTCCTGCCGGCAGGTTAAAAAACAGGGCCTAAAAAGCCATATAAGAGTGAGAGGGTGCCACAGCACATCAAAATGCTGAACGGAGTACGTTAAAATAATGGCCTGCTCTCCAAACTCACAGGAAAGGAGCATCTCTACTATGCAAATGCAAATATCATCAGCACCGCTGCTGACAGCAGCCAAACTCGCCGAACTTGTCGCCCTGGGATACAACCGCATCTCGCAGATCTATCTGCACTGGACCGCCGGGCGTTACGGCCAGCTTTACGACGACTACCATTTCAATATCGACGCCGACGGCAGTATTTACCATACCTGCACGCAGCTCACCGAGCTTAAAAGCCATACGTGGCACCGCAATACCGGCGCTATCGGTATCGCTCTCTGCTGCGCCTGCGGCGCGCTGCCCCATAACGGCAGAGATACTGAGTTCGGCAAGTTTCCGCCCACTCCCCGCCAGATCGACGCCGCAGGTAAATTAGTCGCCGCACTGGCGCAGGGGCTCAATATCCCTATCGACCGCTGGAACGTGCTTACTCACTGCGAAGCCGCGCTTATCGACGGCTACGGACCGTACAGCGGCGATGCCGAAACCCGCTGGGACTTATGGTATCTGCGCGATTCACCCGGCGACGGAGCTATGAAGCCCGGCGGGCAGGTCATCAGGGGCAAGGCCCTGTGGTATGCAAAAAGCAGCCCCCTTGTTTAAAAGGGCTGCTTTTTAAAGAACACGATGTTTTCTTTTAATGTTTTCTTTTAATGTTTTCTTCAAGCTTTTTTAGCTTTTTTAGACTTTCTTGAAAGAAAGTCAGCAAAGAACTTTCAGCGCTGTTAAGATTTGGATTGCGCTTTAAAACCCTCTGTATCATACGTTTTACTGCCATAGACCGTAAATATTGATAATATCAGGCGGTCGATACTCTGCTTATGAAATCCATAGCTGAATAGTACGGTACAAGGGTTTTGAGCGCACATTGTGACACATTCCGTTGTGTACGCTGTGAGCTGTAAGCGCTGGAGGGACTGTTTGAGGCATTGACGATTCCCAGCTAAAGCTTTTCTCTGTACTGCAATGCCGAGTTGCCCGGAAGCCGGACAGCGAACGAAGTTAAACAGGAATTGTCACAGTGCGCAAAGTTCTTTCCGAAGCTTTCTTTCAAGAAAGCTTCATAAAGAAAACTAAAAAGTATTTTCACAAATGTAACCTCTGGTTACAAACCACAAAAACAAAACCAAATTATGAAAGGAGCTGAAAATATGACTGTCAGCAAAAATCCTACTTCCCTCAAACTTTCCATGGACGTAGAAAACGGCACCAACGCCCTTGGCGCCATGCAAACCAAAAGCACCTCTGTCGGCAGTGTCCGCCTGGACGCCGAAGCCGCTGAATGCCTCGCAGTTACCGAAGCCATCGGCGAACTTATGAGCCACGCCGTAGTTAACGTCTACGTTACCGAAAAAGCCGAACTCGACAAAGCAGAATAACACCCACCTGCAAACAAAAATCTAATGTAAAGGAGAACAAACATGGAAAAAACTTTAGAACTCATCTTCACCAAAAGCGACGGCGCTAAAAAAACTTTAAGCATCGCCGACCCTCGTGAAGACGTTACCTTAGCCGAAGCGCAGGCAGCAGCAGCCAAGATCATCGAAGCAGGCGTGCTGACCAGCGGCGGCCTGGGGCTGAATGAATTCGTCGAAGCCCGCATCAAGGTCGTTACCGTTACCGTGCTGGCTTAACCGCCATGGATACCAAAGAGATCTTCAGCGCTGTCGGCAACTTCGGGTTCCCGATGGTGCTGAGCTGGTATCTGCTGCTGCGTATGGAACAGCGGCTTGACCGCCTGACTACCTGTCTAAACGAACTGAGCAAGGCGATCATCAGCAACCATAAGGAGGGTCAATAAAAATATCAAAATCCAAAAAATATTTTTGCTATTACGTTTGTTACTAAGAATAACAACAAAATAAAATCAACTTAAAACACTCACAATAATAGTATTAAACTTTATTGTGAGTGTTTTATTCTTACTTAACCTCTATTAATCAAATTCTCCGTTGCAACATTAGTTTTAATGCTGCTTAGAAAGTCCAGCGTGCGCCGACATTCCACTGCCACGGAGTTTTGATATCGTCGCCAAAGGTTTTAACTACATCAGCGTAAATATAGCTGTTGTCCGTAGTTTTGAAATTGAAACCCAAACCTGCTTCATACCAGGTACCGCCAATATCCTGACTGTAGCTGTTGCTGATACCATTTAGGCTCAGATAAGTATCAGCATTACCTGCAAATTCATGCAGCAACGAAGCTTTAGCATAGATGCTGCCTTTATCGCTGATAGTTTTACCCATTTCAAATCCCACTCGTCCAACGCAGCTTGACAGCGTATCCTGGCTGACTTTGATACCGTTATTAGTAGTATAATCCTCACCGCCGATACGCATCAAGGTCAATTGAGCCTGCGGTGTTACATACCAGCCGTTATCAAGGCCAACCTTCATACCATATTCGCCGCTCAAGGAAGTGCCCCAGGCATCATAATCGCCGTGAGTATGGCCGGCAGCTGCATAGTTGTCGTATTCATTGGTCAAACGGCCTTGTTTTAAAACGATATCGGAATAATGTCCTCTATCGCCCAGCCAGGTTCCATACAGTGACAGGGAAGTGCTTTTATTCTCGCCTTTGCCATTGTCATAAGTAGTTTGCCCATCGTTATGGCTTACTGCTGCGCCGTAGTGCCAGCTGCCAAAAGCTTTATCATAGCCCAATTGGAAGAAATTATACTGGTTTTTATAAGCGCCGCTGTATTCAAATTCACCGCGGCTCATGCGTACCCAAATACCCTGATCGCCTTCGCTGTTGCGCAGTTCGCCCAAACGCTGGCTCAGAGTGCTGTCCTCCTGTCGCCAGGACACGATCGCCACGCTGGCGATATTGCGCATGGAAGTCATAGTGGAACTTTCCTTAGCCTGCTTGACACTGTTGGTCACAATACTACTGCCACCAGAAGCTGTATCCAAATCGGCGCTCACTGCGCCTTTGAGCAGACCTTCTGCTACATTGGCTTTAGCTGTTAAACCAGTATTGGTCCCCTCGGCAACAACAATATTCTGAGCTAAGACACCCAGATCGTTAGCTACATTGTTAAGGTCATCAGCAGTAATGCCAGTGTAGTTTATCTCCAATTTAGGCGCGTTAATTGCTCTTGTTTGCGCAGGCATATACTTTTCCCCGCCAATAGATAATACCCCACTGGTAAAAGTATTTTCTTCCTTCGTCGTAGCAAGATTTACTATACCGCCGCTACCGGCAATCACTCCAACATTAACAGTTTGATTTTTACCGCCGTTAATATTGACAATACCATTATCTAAAGTCAGTACATTGACCAAACTATCAGCATCAGTGCTCCACTGTGCACCATTAGCAAGACCCAGCTTCATAGAATCAACTTCATCATAACCTTGGGGTATATTGGGCCCATTAACTAAGATGTTGCCCTTCAAATACGAATCTGCATTAGCCAAATTAATAGTTACATCAGCTTGTACTGGTGTTCCACTGCTTTCTTTCTGATAATTGAAATTTATATCGCCATTCAGTTTTATTGTTTTACTTGCATCATTAGCTGCATTAATTTTCGTTACAGCGCCGCCTCTTGTAGACAATACTGTAGCAGCATTTATTTCCAAATTGCCATTGATTTCGATCTTTCCTTGTGAAAAAGCTGAAATACCAATAGCATGATTATCTCCGTATGTAGAATCAACTGCTGTATCTGCAGTAACATTGATTACCGTATTCTCGGCATTGATCACCACAGTTGATTCTTCGCTGGTGGCACCAGTCGTGCTATTTTGCACATGAATACCCGATGCATAAGCATTTTCTGCACCATGAACATCAATAATCAAATTTTTACCGTTAACGTTGATGACGCTGACACTACCAGTTTTTTTAGCATCTCTTACTGCAAAAAGTCCATAAGCATCTTTATTGCTTTTGGAATTAATTTTTATGCTCTCGGTTGCCTGGCTCCCAAGATTAATAATACCACCATTATCGGAGCCATTTATTGCTCCGACCGCACGGCTAACCACACCTTCACTAACTACAGATACAGAAATTTCTTTACCATTTAAAGAAACTGTCGCACCTTTAGTAGCTGACACTCCATATCCACCATTTGCCACGACATTTAAACTTTCATCTCTAGTAACACTATTCTCGCTGCCGCTGACATTGATTGCACCTTCAGCAGCAAAAGCTGTTCCCATTGGCAAAGCCAGTGCCAAACCCAAGGCTATTTGTGCCGCTAAATGCTTCTTTCTTTTACTCAACATAATACCACCCCATCCTCACTCAAATTATTAAGCTCCTTAAAACGTCAGTACCTGTATAATTCGCTTAAAAATTACCTTCCTCAACTTTGGTAATCTCAGGTCCAACAATTTTTCACAAAAGAAGCTTTGATGATTTCGATACAAAACAATTGTTTTATTTTATATTTTTAAATTATTTTGTATTTCATATGTTATATTACCACACTTGTACCCCCCCGCAAGACATTTATGATGAAATGGTTCAACATTTTTATGGTCTTGCACGGTCAGTTGGTTACGTTGAGATAGAAAAAAACATAAAAAAACCGCCTACCGAAGTAGGCGGATGGAAAAATATTATATTATTATAATGACAATTTCAAACCCTTATTTGCTTTTTTCTAGCAGCTTCTTTATTTCTCCTAAAATCTCAAGATCAACATCACTTACCTTTATAGAAGCATCTAAATATTGTCGTTTTTAGAGATCTGAAAGATTATTATAACCGTCTGAATGTATACCCTTATTGTATTTTTGAAGTACTATTTTAATAATAAACAGCCAATTTAATATACTCTCTACTTCATTTTTACTGAATCCTGCTTGCGGTAACATTCTCCACATATCTTCCTGAGAATTTATAGCATCTAAACACTCCGGGGCAACGTCGTCATAGTAATAACAACTAAAAGTATCCGTTGTACGCTTTAAATAATCTAATATTATCGCTCTATTGATGCGGCATTCTTTTTTATTTTGCTCCCAATGACCAAGCATCATTGCAGAAATACTACATAACCCACCCACTAAAGCACCTAACAAAGTATTTGTATCCATCCAATGTCACGCTTCCTTTATCGTATATGTGTGCGTAGAATATTATTTAAAAGATGTATAACGCTTTTAAATCTTTCCTGAGCAAATCTAAAGCTGTCTTTGCCTCATATGATCTAATATAAGTTTCATCACTTATCTTTCCCAATTTTTCATCAAAGATGCTATGACAATCTACAATAATTCTAGCCTTTATTTTCTCAATCAAGCTTAATTGCCATAGACCATTTTGTAAACAATTATAATTTCTAAACTTTTGCACTCCGTCAATCACTTTTAAGGAATCTCTTGCATTTACGCCATGAGCCTGTCGCGACAATTCATTATAAACAATAGTATTAACTAGAATTTTTTCTCCATTTTCCTCACTATAAAAACCCACTTTCTCACATAATATACTACTAGAAATATTTTTTATCTTCTTGTCTTTCATTACATTAGCTTTGTCCTGACAATATTGTTCATATACTGAATACCAACTATCATTCTTCAGATCTTTATCTACTAAACCTTTCTCTAAGAAATATCTATATAAAGACCTTATTGCTTCATTTTCAGATGATGCTAAACTTTCTATAATTTTATTGTTTTCTATTTCGCCTTTTAAAGTATCTGCACCAATTTTCCTTTTATTTTTAATCATACTAGTATTAGTAGAATATTTCTTAAGTTCCGAAAAGGCAACATAACAGATTGCTTTTCCATTCATGGTTTCTTTGTCTTTTATTAAATATAACAACTGCAATGTTATTTCATACAAAGATCTTGTCAAAACTTGTGCAACATCCACTCTTCCTTGTATAAACAATAACATTATACCATCTAGAAACCTGAGCCATTCTGATAAAAATTCTATTGTTGACCTTATTGCAATATCATCTTCATGATTATTTAAATTGAGATTATTACATATTTTCTCTATTTCTTGAAAAATGGTTTTTAAAAAGTCTGTGGATTCATCCATCCATTTTTCTTTCATCACTTGTCTATCCATATCACATCTCCACATATTAATAATATTATTATGACATTATATATACCCTTTGCTCCATAACGCCAAAACAACATCGATCTGACTATTATGTTGTATCGTTTTCTTAATTCTTTCTCTCCAAAATTCTGCTTTCGATATCTTTTCAAACGCTTCTTTTGGTTCTTTCTTTAATTTTTCCAATACTTCTAATGCATAAACTGCATTTTTACTTTTTTTATGATAGGGATCTAACACTCCTAAAAAAGCATGTTTAGGGCAACTTTTTTTAGAATTGCTACTGCCAACTCCAAAAAGTTCTTCCGCAGTTGTTATCCATGCTTCTAATGCACTGCATTTTTCCTTTCTCATTTTCTCATAGGCTTGAATCGCACATTCACCAAATTTATTATATTTCATGTAAATATCCTCCTCGTCCTATTTTTCCTGTCTTTGGACTAAGTATAACACCTCAACATTGGGTTTACAAACCAAAGATAGCCATTATATATATGAATAAATTTTATATGCACCATTCTTTTAAACATAACAAAAACCCCGCACAAATAGTGCGGGGTTTCTCATTTTACATTATGCAGTTAGCAAACACGGCACGCCTAGGATTACGCCTCAGGCTGCCGTTTTTTCTCTTCCAAACTCTGCACTACTCTTTTTATTTCCTGCAGTGACATGGGCTTGGTGATATAGTCATCCATGCCTGCCCCATAAGCTTTACTTACATCTTCGCTAAAAGCATTAGCCGACATGGCAACGATCGGCGTGCGCTTGCGCCCCTCATCCTGTTCCAGTTGCCTGATTTGCCTGGTGGCCTCGTAGCCATCCATTTTTGGCATTTGGATATCCATAAATATAATTGCATAATAGCCTTCAGGCCTGGCTTTTACCAGATCCACTGCTGCGCTGCCGTCCCAGGCTTTTTCGACACTGGCTCCGCATCTGCTGAAAAATTCTTCGGCGATCTCCATGTTTAATTCGTTATCTTCAACCAGCAATAGCCTTTCATTACAAACTATCTGGTCAAGTAAAATGCTTTTCACCTGCTCATGTTCTGCCTGCTGTCTGTTGCTCATTATCTCCAGCATAACATTATAAAGATGCGACCTGAATAGTGGCTTGGCTAAAAAAGCATTGATGCCGATCGTTTTAGCCTCCTGCCTGATCGCTTCCCAATCGTAGGCGGTTAAAATTATAATGGGGATCTCAGCGCCCATTATTTTCCGGATCTGGCGTGCAGTTTCTATCCCGTCCATTACCGGCATCTTCCAGTCGACGATCACCGCTTCATAATCCGCTCCGCTTTTATGCCCTGCCGAAATTTTGTTTATCGCTGTCTGACCAGACTGTGTCCAGTCGCTATCGATCCCTAATTCTTCAAGCATGGCCGCAGTATTTTCACATACGCTTTGGTCGTCATCAACGACCAGCCAGCGCTGTCCTGCCAAGGCACTAAAATCAAATTGTGCTTCTTCAGTTTGCTGCAATTTAAAATTCAAAATAACTTCAAAGGTAGTGCCTTTGTTCAACGTGCTGCTGACTGAGATCTGTCCTTTCATCATATCAACGATATTTTTGGTTATCGCCATACCCAGGCCTGTTCCATCTACTTTACTTTGAGTCGAATTTTTAGCTCTTTCAAATGGCTGAAAAATATTTGCCAAAAATTCTTCTTCCATGCCGATACCGCTGTCGCTGATGACAAAACGATAGGTAGTATAATCGATATGCTGCGAAGGCAGTTCTGAGATCAGGATATCGATCTGCCCGCCATGGGGTGTAAATTTGATGGCATTGCCAACGATATTCAGCAAGATCTGATTCAACCTGACAGTATCACCAATTACCTCTTCATGACTTAAATTAAGGGTTTTGATATCAAACTCCAGGCCTTTAGCCTGGATCTGCGGTTTGATAATATCTGTAAAAGAATAGATCAGCTCCGCCATGCTGAAGGCTTCATTATTCAGTGTTATTTTGCCGCTTTCGATCTTGCTCATATCTAAAACATCATTGATCAGACCCAGCAGATGTTTGGAAGCAGCATCGATCTTATCAAGGCAATCCTGAACTTTATCCTTATTGTCGATATTCAAAGACGCTAGCGTTGACATGCCGATAATGGCATTCATCGGCGTCCGGATATCATGGCTCATATTTGTTAAAAACATCGATTTGGAGGCATTGGCGTTTTCAGCAGTTTGTAGAGCCTGCTGCAAAGCCTTGCTTATTTCTCTTTCACGTTTGTTTTGCTTTTTGATGATTTTTAGATAGATGCCCAACGCTATGAATATACAAAAAATCATTAATGTAGAAAATATTACCATGTATTTGTAGATACCGAATACCATCACCACATAAGCATAAAATTTATTTCGCGAACCTTCGATAACAGATTTATTTAGCATTTGCAGTTCTTCAATTTTAGGTACTATTTCTGCTTCTATAAACTTTTGCATTGCTACATGACTAGTAGCCGGATCTCTGGCAATCTGCAATAATTCAAGTTGTTTTTCTCTTAAGGCAGTATATTTTACCAGCAGTTCCTCCCCTGCTTCAGGCTGTGAAATATAATATTCATCAATAAATTCAATGTTTTTTCTGATTGATGCATCGATATTATCAAGCTGCTGCTGTGTATTTTGCAATAGCGGCAAACTATGATCATAGAGAAGGTGTTCTGACAGCTTGCGTAAAACAATAAAATCTGCTTTCAGGTCGCCGGCAGCTTCTCTGACTGGAAATGGATGCCCCTGAATATACTCTACCTGTCTAACTATATTAGTGTTCATCAGTAATACAAAGATATAATAGATGACTAATAGAACTATTACTATCATTGTAGTGTACTTAGGAAGTTTTTTAAGAAAAGATTCCCTAAACAATGTCCACGACCCTCTTTCTTTTTCGCCTTTTACAATTGCTTTTGATTCGTATTTTTTAATTATCATAAATATTTAATTCATATTCTATCACTTATGTACCCCCCCGCAAGACATTTACGCTGATCTGCGTCAAACTTTTTCTGGTCTTGCTCGGGCAGTTGGCTGCAGTGGGATCAAAAACAAAACCTGCTTGCTTTAACTTAAACCAAATAATGCCATAATGCCGAAGTTTTAATTTATATTTTCTCTCCAAACTAATTCCATTCTCGAATATACTCAAAAAATAATATATGCTATAATATTAATAATTACAGTAGATGAAGTATCAAAATAGGGGCGTGATCTTTTATGAAGAAATTTATAACTATCACCTTAGCGTTTATCATTGCTCTGTCTATTCCGCTGGCAGTATATGCGACAACCTAGGTCGGTAACCGCAACAGCTGGAAGTTCCATTACCAGGGCTGCCAATGGGAACGAAAAATGAACGAAAGCAACCGCATTTATTTTTCCAGCCGTCAGGAAGCGATCGATAGGGGCATGGCTCCATGCAAGGTCTGTCATCCTTAAAAAATATATCATTGTTCTAATAACAAAAACCCCGCACAATTAGTGCGGGGTTTCTCTTTTTACATTATGCAGTTAGCAAACACAGCACGCCTAGGATTACGCCTCAGGCTGCCGTGCTTTTTCTTCCAAACTCTGCAATACTTTTTTTATTTCCTGCAGTGACATTGGTTTAGTGATATAGTCGTCCATGCCTGCCAGATAGGCTTTGCTTACATCTTCGTTAAAAGCATTTGCCGACATGGCAACGATAGGAGTGCGCTCGCGCCCCTCATCCTGCTCCAGCTGTCTGATCTGCCTGGTGGCCTCGTACCCATCCATGATAGGCATTTGGATATCCATAAAGATCAGTGAATAATAATCTGCCGGCGCAGTTGCAAACAGCTTTAACGCTTCAATGCCATTCCAGGCTTTCTCCATGCTGACACCGTTCATCTTAATAAATTCTTCAGCTATTTTCATATTCAGTTCGTTATCTTCAACTAGCAGCACATGCCCTTTTAAAGTATTTGTGCCAACTAAAGTATCCGTTCTTTCGTCCACTTTATCAGCTTGTTTACCTGTCATGATTTGTAAGATCACATGATAAAGATGCGACCTGAATAATGGCTTGGTCAAGAAAGTATTGACGCCCATATTTTTGGCTGCTTCGGCGATTTCTTCCCAATCATAAGCCGTTAAAATAATAATAGGGATTGCATCACCCATAATTCTACGAATTTGGCGCGTTGTTTCAAGCCCGTCCATTACAGGCATCTTCCAGTCGACGATTACTGCATCGTAATCACTCTCATTACTGTGCGCTTCAGCAATTTTAATTAATGCTTCTTCTCCTGATAAGACCCATTCACTGCTGATACCAAATTCTTTCAACATTTCTGTTGTGTTTTCGCAAACACTTTAATCATCGTCGATCACCAATTTATATTGTTGTGCCGAAATAAATTATTAGCGCTATTTTAAGGAGACAATTGTTTTTATATTTGCACAAAAAAGTCAGG
>UMKN01043781.1_pt1 | contig 17549 bp, 14 predicted proteins | sample 1966321 | NCBI WGS metagenome assembly UMKN01 (sample SAMEA4836177, study PRJEB28245) | human gut metagenome | biome: gut microbiome; material: fecal sample | place: Denmark | collected 2008
AGAGCGAACTGTTCACCACTACAGATATTTAAACAAAGAACGTATTTTATCTTATGGTCTGTATGGTTGTCTTATGAAAATCTTAAGCGTTTCTTAAAGCGGTTGACAGTTGGAAAGGGTTATGATAAACTTATATACGCCACTAAAAAATATGTCTGAAAAAGATAAAACACAAGGAGGAGAAACTGTGAAACTAAGAAACATAAACAGAGGTCTGGTTCTTGGCGGTGTGCTTGCGCTGGGCGTTGTATGCTACTCAGTGTATGATAACAACCAGTTCAAGACTTCCAAGCCTGAGATAGAACAGACTATGAGGGATTATATCGCAGACTTGACAAGTGCAAACGTTGGAAGCAGCGACAAGTTAAAAAGTCAACTTACAGATTTTGTGGATAAGCATTATACTGACTACACCATTTCTGACAATGAGTACGCTTCGTCAAAGTCAGGACTTCTGGACGAAATAAACCAAGCTGAAGTTGCAACGCAGGGGGGAGATATCACCTCGGCTGAATATGACATAAAAGAGATGTCCATAAACAAGAGTGGAGCTGACGGAGCAAAGGTCACTATGATATACAATGTGTGCTATGACGTATCAAAGGGCGACCCAACTTTTCTCACAACCAACGGCATAAACACCATGACAAGCGGTAACTACACAAATTCCGACAACTATGAACCCAGCACATCTTCATACAAGGCGATTTTCAGTTATGAAAATGCTGAATTTTATCTTTTGCGTACCTCTGACGGCTGGAAGATAGCAACGTCCAGCGACTACGGATATGGCGAGGATTACAGCTTTGATGATAACAACAGTGACAGCGTGGCTGATGAAAGCAAGGCTGAGTCTGAGATAGTTCCGGACAGCAGTGCAGAAAGCTCAGACAGTGCAGAAAATACCGACAGCGAGGGGGCAGACAGCGTTGAGTGATACTATTCTAAAGATAAAGGGGCTTAACAAGACCCTTGGCAAAAAGCAGATACTTCACAGCATAGATATGGAGTGTTACAGTGGCGAGGTCTACGGCTTTCTCGGTCCTAACGGTGCAGGAAAGACCACAACTATAAAGATAGCAGTGGGACTTTTACAGCTTGACGAGGGGGAGATATCCATTAACGGAAAGGATATCAGAAAAGACTTTGAGGGCGCAATGGCGAACGTTGGAGGCATTGTTGAAAACCCTGAGATGTACAAGTATCTTTCGGGCATGGAAAATCTCCGTCAGTATGCAAGAATGAGAGAGGGAGTAACTGAGGAGCGTATCAAAGAGGTGGTGGAGCTTGTAAGGCTTTCAAACCGCATTAATGACAAGGTGTCGAAATACTCTCTGGGTATGCGTCAGCGTCTTGGCGTTGCGCAGGCTATCCTCCACAGACCAAAGCTTCTTATCCTTGACGAGCCTACAAACGGTCTTGACCCGCAGGGCATAAAGGAGCTTCGTGACATACTTAAAGAGCTTGCTCACAAGGAAGGTACTTGCGTTGTGGTATCGTCACATCTCATGAGCGAAATGGAAATGATGTGCGACAGAGTGGGCATTATCGCAAACGGAAAAATGATAGGCTCATACACAATGGAGGAGCTTATCTCACAGTCTGACAGCTCAATTGCTGAATATGTACTTGAAGTTGACGACCCACAAAAGGCTATGGGTCTTATAAAGCTCGCAGACGAGGGCAAGCGTATCGACAAGGAAACAGGTGCAGTTGTCCTTTCTATCCCTGCGGAAATAGAGAAGAAAAAGATAGCCTCGGTGAATAAGACGCTTATCGAGGGCGGAGTTTCACTTTACACTGTTCACCGCAGAGAGAACAAGAAGCTTGAGGACGTATTCATCGAGCTTACAGGAGGAAAGGAAGGGGGCGTACAGATTGGCTAGATTTTTCAGACTTGTGAAAAACGAGTACATAAAGGTTTTCAAAAAGCTATCAACAAAAATAATGATCGTGCTTATAATAATATGTGCGCTTGGACTTTCAGGCATTGCACTTTTTGCAAAGCACAATATGGAGAGCAATAACTATTCAAGCTATGACGCAACTGGTGATTATCAGGAAACCATAGATTGGCTCAAAAACACAAACGGCGACCCTAACGAGATCGCAATGTGGCAGTATCTTATGGACAACGATATCGACAGCGATGATTGGAGATATGACGTACTGTCAGTCATGTTTGCAGACGGCACTGGTGATATGTCAGGGATAAAGAAATATCTTGACGACAACGATTGGCGTGGCTTCTGTCAATACAGGCTGGATAATGACATACTCACAGAGGGTGAAAAGTGGGAATATCAATACAGGTTGGACAAGGATATTTCCTTTGACAAGTCAAACGAGAAGAAAAACGATCTTATCATGACAGTTGCAAACGCAAAAAACACCATTGCGACCATGGGCGACGCAAAGTCTGACGGACAGAACAGCAAAGCAAAGCTGGAGGATAATATAAAACTTGCACTCTATCAGCTTGACAATGATAAGCTCGACAACACAGCAAACCAAATGACGCTGTTTGAAACAAACGAGCCTGAGCAGATAACATTCTGGACAGTGTTCCTCACAAGCACTTCCCTTGTAACAGTAGTCGCACTGCTTGCTATCGTTATCGCAGGCGGCATTGTGTCCTCTGAATTTTCACAGGGAACTGTCAAGTTCCTGCTTATAAACCCTGTTAAACGCTGGAAGATACTGATGTCAAAATACTTCACTGTCATCACAGTGGGTTACATAATGCTTTGCATACTTTTTGTGGTAATGATACCTATTACAGGGCTTATGCTCGGCTTTGACGGCTTCTCAACGCCTTATATCTATGTAAGCGGCGGCGAGGTAAAGGAAATGCCTACACTGCTTTATGCGGCAGAGCAATATCTGATGAAAAGCGTTGAAATGATTGTAATGTCAACACTGGCGTTTGCTATCTCGTCACTCGTAAGAAGCACAGCCCTTGCTATCGGCGTCAGCGTATTCACAATGTGCATAGGCTCAACTGTCACACAGCTTTTGGGTCAGCTTGGACAGGATTGGGCAAGATTCCTTGTGTTCGCAAACACAGACCTTGCTTCTATCTCAAAGGGCTACTCAATATTTGCTCAGCACAGCCTGACATTTGCCGTAGGCGTTCTTATAGCACACATGGTGGTGTTCCTGCTCACCGCATGGGACGGCTTTACAAAGCGTTCTGTATAAAACAGAATAAAAAACATCAAACGGGCGGAGAAATTTCGCTCGTTTTTTGTTGCTGAAAAGGGTAAACAAATGAACAGATTATCATATAAACATAAGATTGACAAGGGTGAATAAATATTGTATAATAGTCGAGTTGACATAAAGACCGTTTTAAAACCATAGATAATTTACAGGAGATAGATATATGTTTGAAACTTTAGTTGACGTTTTTCTTGACGCATTAATAGACAGCCTTAAGATCCTGCCTTTTCTGTTCGGTGTTTATCTGCTTATAGAGTATATAGAGCATCGTTCTGCCGACAAGCTTGGAAAGGCTCTTAGAAAAATGGGACCCTTCGGTGCGATAGGAGGAAGCATACTTGGAGCAGTGCCCCAGTGCGGATTTTCCGTTGTGGCTTCCAACCTTTACTCAGGCAGGCTGATCACAATGGGAACTCTCATTTCGGTATACCTTGCCACAAGCGACGAGGCAATACCAATGATGATAGCAAACCCTGCATTTGCCGGCAAGCTTTGGCAGCTTATTCTTATAAAGGTAGCTGTGGCTATAATAGCAGGTGTGCTTGTTGACCTTATCTTAAAGCTTATGGGCAAAAAGCAGGACGAAGAGCCTTTCAAGGAGATTTGTGAGGACTGCGACTGCGAACACCACAGTATTTTGCACTCGGCACTTCACCACACTGTAAGCATAATACTTTTTATATTTGCGGTAAACCTTATTCTCGGTGCGGTAATGGAGTTTGCAGGAGAGGACACAGTAAAGACCCTGCTTATGTCTGACAGCATAGTTCAGCCGTTCATAGCAGGAATAATAGGCTTTATCCCGAACTGTGCGGCTTCTGTTGTTCTTACACAGCTTTATATCGAAGGTGTTGTGAGCTTCGGCTCGCTTATCGCAGGACTTTGCACAGGGGCAGGAGTAGGACTTCTGGTGCTTTTCAAGACCAACAAGCACAACATGAAAGAGAATTTCGCCATAATGGGAATACTTTATGTTTTCGGTGTGGCAGCAGGCTTTGTGGCAAGTCTGTTCTAAAATATGATAGACAGATAAAAGGAGCAATTCGCAATGAACTGCTCCTTTTTGTTTGCAAAAAAATCTTCGTATGTATAATGGGTTGCCCCTACACTACATCATATCCTCAATAAGATAAGGCAGGCTTATGCGGAAGCAAACGCCGCCTTTTTTCATATCGTTTTCTACCTCTATGCTGCCCTCGGAAAGCTCGATTATCCTTTTTACAAGTGCAAGTCCAAGACCGTTGCCCTCTGTTGCACGGGAGCGGTCGCCCTGATAGAACTTATCAAATATCTTCGCCTTTACGTCAGGGGCTATAGACGGACCGTTGTCCCATATCTCCGCCGAAATATTCTTCTCGTTGCGGAAAAGCTTCACGCTTATCTTTCCGCCCTCCGGGGTGAACTTGATAGCGTTGTTGATGATATTCTGCCATATCTGCGCCATAAGCTCCTCACTGCCCACATACATGATATCCTCAAGGTCGATATCAAGGTCGATTTTTTTCTTCGACCACTCAGGTTCAAGCACAAGAAGTATTTTTCTTATCTGCTCGTCAAGAGAAAATCTTGTCTTTTTGCCCACTGTTTTCTGATTATCAAGCTTTGTGAGCCTCAAAATATTTGACGAAAGCTTTGAAAGCCGTGATGTTTCGTCGATTATTATCTGCGTGTATTCCTCACGCTCCTGCTCGGTTATATCGTCAGATTGCAGAAGCTTTGCAAAGCCCTGTATGGAAGCCAGAGGCGTTTTGAACTCGTGGGAAACGTTTGAGATAAAGTCACCTCTCAGCGTTTCCGTACCTGCAAGCTCCTCAGCCATTTTGTTAAAGTTCTGCGCAAGTATGCTGTATTCAGGATCAGACGGCTCTCTTACTCTTACCTTAAAATTGCCCTTTGCTATCTCAGCCGCCGCCGCACTAAGATCTCGTATAGGCTGTATAATGCTTCGGCTCATGAACGCTGTTATAATGGTACCGATAACGATACAGACCATAAAAGCTATGATGACAACAAGGTTTACTACCCAGTAAACGCTGTCGCTTGAAAAGCTGTCTATGATAACGAACTTATCATAGACCTGAGAGATTATAGTTGCATTAGGCACAACACCCTCTGAGGACACATAATATCCCTTATGCACAATATCTGCAAAATGGTCGTGTACTCTTGAATCGTTTTTATCCACCACTGACAGACTATAGGCTGAATTGTTCACAATGGAAACTATCTCGTCCACAGTGAAGCCGCCCTTTTCTTCAAGCTGATCCATTGCCATGGAAAGCTCCACCAACTGCTGTTCGGCATTGCTTTTCATTACAGGACTGCACACCATTACAAGCACTGACACCGATATAGAAGCCGACACCAGCATCACAAAGAAAAACATAAGAGTCAGCTTGAACTGCAAACTTGTTTTATTTTTGGCCTTTTTCTTATCCAAACCCCTCACCCCTCAAGCTTATCCGTCACTGCTTTTTCACAGCCTTATAGCCAAGTCCACGAACCGTGACAATATCGAATGACTCACAGCTTCCGTAACGCTCTCTCAGCCTTTTAACGTGAACGTCAACAGTACGCTCGTCAACGTCCTTATCCATGCCCCAAAGCTCGTCAAGGAGCTGGCGGCGTGTGAATATCTTGTCAGGGTAGCTGAGCAGTTTAAAAAGCAGTTTGAACTCCATTTGCGGTATAGTTTCCGCCGCTCCGCCGTCAACCGCCACGCTCATAGCGTCATAATCAAGCACGCAGTTTCCCACAGTAAGAGAATGTTCCGACGCCATTTTTGAACGCCTTAAAAGCGCACCCACACGGAGTATCATCTCATTTATATCAATAGGCTTTACCATATAATCGTCTGTGCCGGCAGAAAAGCCCTCCTGCTTGTCCTCGAAGGTCTCCTTTGCGGTGACCATAAGTATAGGCAGGTTGAAATCAGCTTTTCTGAGCTGTCTTGTAAGCTCATATCCGTCCATATTCGGCATCATTATATCTGAAATTATAAGGTCAATATTCGTTTTTTCAAGAACGTCCAAAGCCTCCAGACCGTCATTTGCAAGAAAAGTCACATAGCCATGCTGTTTAAGTGCGGCAGACATGAGTTTTCTAAGGCTTGCGTCGTCCTCCACCACAAGTATCTGAAACATAAAATATCCTCCCTCGTAAAAAAAATTCCCCAATAATGACATTATAGCTTATAATTGTGAACTGGTGATTAACATTTATTTTTTTCAAAAAACTCTCCGAAATCCCCTGAAAATTCATATTCGGTTCACACAGAACTGGTATTATATAATCACAGCAGAAGATACAAAAAAAAGCTTTGGTAATTGGTAAAACTTAAAGTCAGGTTTTTGTCTTCTTTCCCTCTGCGATTCCCCAAGTCGCTGATACATTTCCTCGTCTTTAGGTTTTACCAAATACCAAAGAATCCCTTTCATAATTCTATAAAAAATTAATGCTCATTTCAGCCGATGGAAGTGGGTATTAATTTTTTTTTGCTCTTTTAGATACGACAAAAAACCGCAGAAGCCATATAAAATGACCTCTGCGGATATTTTTTTGCCTTTATTAGCCGTTAGCTGCAAAGCTTTTCACGAAGCTCAGCCGCCTTTCCAAGAAGCGCACAGATGTAGCTGTCCACATCAGGCTTTGCAAATCCACCAAGCGCTGAGCCTTTAAGCTTTCGCTGACCTGTTTCTCCGGGGATAACAAAGTTATCACCGTTCTTTTTCTTTTCGATAGCCGACTCCAGCATATAGATCTCGCTGGTTATGGTGTCGATATATTTTAATGTATCAAGCTTATCATAGCCGCCAAAAAAACACGTTTTCAGACTATCCATTATTCTTCCCCCTGCCTTACTGCTGTTTTGTACAGCAATTGTTATCAAAGCCTACAATCTTTATTTGATTTAATTATATCACAAATACTTAGCTTTGTCAATAGGTTTGAAAATGAATGTTCACATTTAAGTAATTTTATATGAATTTTCGTGACGTTTTCTGTTGAATCATTATAGATATAAAAAAACGCAGCCCTTGCAGACTGCGTTTTTACGTTATATAAGTCTTTTGATTATAGTGATGTTGTTGTATCTTGAAAAATACTCAACATTTGAAATAACGATACCAGTGGCAGTGTTCTGGGCGTGTACCATTTTGCCGTCGCCGATATAGATAGCAACGTGGTAAATGCTCGAGATCGACGCTCCGCCAAAGAAGATAACGTCGCCCTTCTTCATGTTGTTATATGAAACTGTAGTGCCGTATAAAGCCTGCGAAGCCGCATAGTGCGGAAGATTTATGCCCACCTGTGCGAACGAGAGCATCACAAGACCCGAACAATCCGTTGCACCAAACTGTGAACCGCCCCATACATACGCTCCGCCCACCATGCTTTTGGCATATGAAACAACAGTGTCTATTTTAGAACTGCTTGAATAATCAGGCTTAGGTGCAGGCGCTGCTGTTGTTGTGGTAGTGGTCTTTTTGCTTGTTTCAGGCTTTGGCTTAGCTGTTTCCTGCGGAGTTGTGGTAGTCTGAGCCGTAGTTTCGTCAGGCTTTTCCGTCTGAGCCGGCTTCTTCGTGGTAGTGGTCTTTTCACCGCTGTTGCCACTCTTTTTGGTGGTGGTAGTCTTTTTCTTGGTGGTGGTCGTAGTCGTGGTGGTATTCGCCTTTGAGGACACCTCCGAATACTTATTGTCCACCTGCTGTGACTTATTTTCAAGGTCGCTCTTATCGTTCTTTATCTGCTCGATAAGCTTGCCCGACTCCTGCTCCATTTTCAGAAGCTCCGCCTGCTCGCCCGCCAAAGTTTTCTGCTCCTTGGCATATTCCTCAGCCTTTGCTTTGAGCTGTTTTATCTGCTCATCAAGCTCCGCCTTGGTCTTTTCAAGCTTTTTATACTGATCCAAAAGCTCGTTAAGTTCGTCATTATCGTGCTTTGCAACTCTCGTCACAAGCTCTATCCTCATAAGAATGTCATAAAAATCAGATGAATTTATCAGCACGTTCGTGTACGAATCTGCTCCTCCTGCAACATACATTGCACGAATACGCTCCATAAAATCGTCCTTGCCCTCGTTTATTGCAGTTTCCTGCAAGTCAAGGCTGTGCTGAGTGTCAAGCTGTTTGCCGTCAAGCTCTGCCATTTGATCTTCAAGCTCAGAGGAATATTTCTCTGAATTTGCTATCTTTTTCTGTATGGATTTATATTTTTTCTTTATAGCCTCAAGGTTGTCCTGCTCGTCGGCAATCTTTTTGTCAGCGTCAGCTATCTGCTTATCAAGCTCCTGCTGTTGCTTTTTTAGCTCTTCAAGCTGACTGCTGTATGTATCGTTATCCGCCAAAGCGATATCACTTACGCTTCCGTCAGAAAAACCAAAGGCGGCAAAAGCTATGCACAGAGCCATACAGCCTGCGGCTATTCTTTTCATGGGGTAAATTTTTTTCATAATATCAGTTCTCCAAAATATAAGCGTATTATATATTTCTCACGCTGTAACGTTTATGTAGTCCCTTTAATTATAACGCAAAACCCCGTTCTTGTCAAGAAACCAACCGCTAAAAGCCGTATTTTCGGCATTTTAAGACAATTCGCCGCACATATTTTGTGCGTTATTGCACCTATTCTCCTCCGAACATCTCACCCAAGGTCTTTCCTATAAGCTCGCCTGTATACTGTGCCTGAGTGATAGAATTGCCGTGGCTTCCCACCTCTATAAGAAGCGAGCCGGTGGTCAAGTCCTGATTATAGTGGCGATAGTCGAAAAGAACAGGCCGTGTAAGCCCCTGCCAATCGCTCTCCAAAGCCGACTGCAAAGCACAGGCAAAGTGAAAATTCTTCATATAGTCAGGCATACCCATAGTGCCGTCATCACACCCTGATATTATCATAAGCTGAGCCGCTTCTCTGCCATCTATCTCCGCCACAGGTGCGAGCCTTGTGCCGTCCTCACGCTCTATGCCGTCACGGTGAACGTCAAGACATACCTTTATAGAGGGGTACTCCTCCAATATCTGCTTTACCGCCATTCGGCTTGAATCGTAAGAGCCGTCATAGCTGGGATAATCATGCACAAGTGTATCGTGGATATACGCAACGCCTGCTTTGTCAAGCTGTTCGCATATCTTGTCCCCTACCGACAGCATATTCATTTCAGGTTCGGTGGTCTTGCAGGAAAAGGAGCTGTCATAGTGGTCTTTGTCTGTGGGCTCAAAGCTTTCCGTGGCGTGGGTATGATAAATAAGTATCTGCGGCTCAGAGGAATTTCCGTCTATTTGAAAATCATATGGCTTTGAGCTTTCCTCGTAAAGCTCATCATTTGAAAGGTCAGTGCAGTTTCTCACCTGACCGCCGCCGTCAAGGTCGAAATACTGCTCGCCGTCATATCTTCCGTAGGTGTATTTTTCTATAACACCGTCATTCCCCTCCATGCTTGCAGGATATGGTATCTTGTCCGTCACGTCCTGAGCAGGCAAAGGACTTGGCACTTCTGCGCTTACAGATGGCGTTTGCTTCTCCTGTGGCGCCATATCCATATCCCATATGCTGTGCTTTGACACCACTGCCGCTTCAAGCTTGTTTGATACCACAGGCTTTGATGCCGTATCCGTTTCGCTTTCCATAGCGAAACAAGGCTTGTATTCTCCCATAGCCACCCCTGCCGCCACAGCCGCCACCCTGCCGAACCTGCTTGCAGATCTTGCATAAAGCCATATCCCCGTGGGCATAACGAACGCCACTATTATAACTGCAACACAACGCAGGCAGACTTTCTTTATATCCAATGCTGTCACTCCCATATACATCTTAGTATTATAATGTATATGCAGGACGAGCCGTCATATTACCTGCCCAGCTTCACCTTAACAGGCTTGCCCACTGTCATAGAGTCATGGGTCACGTTGCAGTCATAGCATAGTATCTTCACGCCCTTTCGGGAAGCTTTCTCCAAAGCCTCTCCAAACTCAGGGTGAGTGTCATAATTTGGAGTGAAATATTTCACATCGCTCATCTGAACGAGTATCATTATATAAGACTCATACCCCTCATCGAGGCAGTGAGAAAGCTCCTCTATATGCTTCACCCCACGGAGGGTAGGAGCGTCAGGGAAAAGCACAACGCCGTCTTTCTCCAGCGTACAGCCCTTTACCTCCATGAAGATCTTCCTATCCTGCGACTCTAAGTAAAAATCAAAGCGTGAATTGCCGTATTTCTTTTCGGGATAGACAGAGAAGCCCTCGCCAAAAGGCATTTTTTCTCTCAGCCACTCCCCTACCGCCTTATTCGGGGCTTGGCTGTCCATGTTTATGAGCCTGTCACCTTTTTCCACTGCAACAAGGTCAAAAGCGGTCTTTCTCGATTCGCTGTCTGAATGTTCAAGCCAAACAGTACACCCCTCCACCAAAAGTTCTTTGCATCTGCCCGTATTTTTCACATGACAGACCTCGGCTTTACCGTCTATCTCAACGTTGGCGATAAACCTATTCGGTCTTGATAGAAATTTGCCTTTATGTATATTATCGTATCTCATAATTCGCTCCTTTTATTCTTACTATTCACATTATACCACAAATATGTTTGATTATAAATACCTAAATCAAGCTTTCTTAGCTTTGCTGATTTGTGATTCGATACGAAAAGAGAAAAATATTTCACAAAATCTATTGACGTTATTTGTGAAATATGTTATAGTTTTGAGTATAGGTTATATAACAATAATAATTTATTAAAATTTTAGAAAGAGGTATTTATAATGAAAAAAATAACTGCACTTCTCGTTTCACTTATAATGTCATGCGCAGTAATGGCAGGCTGTTCTGACAGCAGTTCTTCAAGCTCATCAAAAGCAGACAGCACATCAAAGGCAGAAACAAGCACAGCCGCTGACGAGTCAACTGCTTCAGAAGCAGGCACAGCCACAGATCTCGAGGATACTCTCACAGCGCAGTATACAAAAAAGATTCAGGGCGAGAGCCTTGCTATCGACATGACAGTGGCAAGCGAATATGACAATTCATCAGCTGTTGTTGAGATAGCAGGCGGCAATATGCACATGAAAATGAACTTTATGGGCGTGGATATGGACATCTATAATATCGACGGAGTTATGTACACACTTGACAGCGAGTCAAAAACGTATTACACTGTTGATATGGAAGAATCTATCGACGACTTCAAGAGCGAAATAGGCTACGGCATTAACGACAGCTACAAGTTCATAAGCTCTGAAACAACTGACGACGGTCTTATCTGCGAAACTTTTGAAAACACAGAAGATCCTGGCATCGAGCTTGAATCAGGCGTAACTCTCGACACAAGCGATTCTGACGATTATTCTTTCACAACAACATTCAAGTATTACTTCAATGCTGACACAAAGGATATTGTTAAGATAGAAACTATCTCTGACGGCTCAACTACTACTGTTACAGTAAACTCATTCACAACTGAAAACGTTGAAGTCAAGCTCCCTGACGATTTTGACAGTTGGACAGAGCAGTCTTTCGATATGAGCACTGACGATATCCCTTATGACGCTGAACTCGATGTTGAGTCAGGCGCTGAGTCAGCCGAGTAATCCTTGTCATTTTTCGGAGGCAAAATATTATGAACAAGAAAATGGTAACTATTATTGCAGCTTTGGCAATGTGTACAGCAATGGCAGGCTGCACTGGGAGCTATACTGCAAGCTCTTCAAAGGCTGAAACAACTACTACAACAACGGCTGCCGCAGAATCTACCGCTCCTGCTGAAAGCACAGAAGACGAAAGCACAGCTGACGAAAGCACAGCTGACAGCACTTCCACAAACGCAGGCACGACAGATTATGACGTTGACGGCGATTTCAGGGCTTTTGAACAGCTGAAAGACAAGTATGAGGGCAACTATCTTGCGAACCTTACAGGTCAGATGTCAAACAACGGCACAAAGTATACTATCTGCATAAAGGACGGCAAGGCTTATCAGGCACTCACAGTTCAGGGCATGAAGTCATACACAGTTTGCCCTGGCGACGGAAAGCTTTACAACGTTTCAGAAGGCACGACCACCTACAGCATTGAGGACGACGACGGAAATCAGTGGAAGTCAGCCGACATACTTTTCGGTGCGACCCTCGATTTCGACCACGCATATATTGACACAACAACAAACGTTGTTCACGAGTATTATAAACTCGACAGCAGTGTTTCAGGCGGTGAGGGTCAGATAGTTTACGGCTTTGACGGCGCTACATATGACCTTAAGCAGGTAGTTCTGCTCCCAGATGGTGCTGACGAATCAAGTGCAGTTTACTTCACTGTAGATTCCATAGGCGAAGCAGACGACAGCCTGCTTGCTGTTCCTGATCTTTCTGCTTATACAAAAGAATAATTTTATCTGATCTTTTTCCAACATCGGGCGGACAGACCACTGCGGTCTGCCCGCTTTTTGCATTTTCAGCAAAGTGTTGTGCAATATGACGGAAAAGAACTTCAAATATTTTTGAAATTTGTGAGAAAAATAGTCTTAAACCTCTTGACAAAATCGTCAAAAGGGTATAAACTATACTTAGCACTCGAGAAGAAAGAGTGCTAACACTTAAATACAATAAGTGCTAACAAGAAGAACGGGTGGTGAGCAAATGGACGACCGCAAGCTGAAAATACTTTCAGCGGTAGTCAATGAATATATCGTAACAGGCGAGCCTGTAGGCTCAAAGGCGATAATGGCTCACGTCAAAGCGTCCTCAGCGACCATAAGAAATGAAATGGCAGAGCTTGAGAAGCAAGGCTATCTCGAACAGCCACACACCTCCGCAGGCAGAATACCAACATATAAGGGCTACAGGCTTTATGTTGACCAGCTCATGGAGCAAAACCAGCTTACAGCAAATGAAAAGAAAATGCTGGATTCAATGATACCGCAGGAATATGTCACAGAGGAAGACCTTGTGAACAAGGCTTCAATGGCATTGGCGGATCTTACGAAATGTGCGGCGGTGGTCGCAAACGCAACGCCAAAGTTCTCGCTTATCTCAAAGGTAGAGGTAATACCTACAGGAAAGAGAATGTACGTTATTTTGATGATAACGTCCAACGGCTCTATTAAGAATAAGGTTTGCCGATTGGAGTTCGACCTCAGTCAGGATCAGCTTGAGTTTTTTGATAACTTCGTAAAGGAAAATCTCAACGGCGTGCCTATCGACAGTCTTTCGGACGCTTATCTTGAAAAGCTCACAGAAGCAATGGGAACGTACATGATGACCCTTTCACCGCTTGTTTCCGAGATAATGAAGATGACAAAGGAAATGAGCAGCGTGTCTATCAAAGGTCAGAGTAATCTTCTCACCTGCAAGGACTTCAACCAAAATGAGATAATAAGCTTTCTCGATAATCAGAAGGAGCTTAAAGGATTTATTGACGAAACGTTCTCAGGGCTTCACGTTATGTTCTCCCCTGAGCGTGACGGGTTTGTTATCCACAACTCCTCTATTATAACAGCTCCGTTCTCAAAGGACGGCAAAACAGCAGGTGCGCTGGGGCTTATAGGTCCTATGAGGCTCGACTATGCGAAGTTTATCCCATATCTCGAGTATTTCACAGGAAAGATATCGGAAATGATATCCGAAAAGCCACAAGAGCAAAACAAAGAAGATGACGAAAACGAATAAAAAGAAAGGCAGGCGGCGTAAATTGAGTAAGGAAACTGAAAAGGACACCGAGCTTGAAAAAGAGGAAAACACCTCTGCTGAAAGCGAAGAAGTGAAAGAAGCGGCGGATACCGCAGAAAATGCCACTGAGGATACAAAGAAAAAGGCGGAGGAAAGCGAAACAGAAAAGCTGAAAAAAGAGCTTGCCGAAGCAAATGACAAGTATCTCAGACTTATGGCTGAGTACGATAACTTCAGAAAGAGAAGCGCAAAGGAAAGACTGGAGCTTACAGACACAGCAAAGGGAAATGTGATAAACGGCTTCCTGCCGGTGTTTGACAACTTTGAAAGAGCGTTAGGCACAGAAACTCAGGACGCAGTTTATAAACAGGGTGTTGAAATGATCTTCAATCAGTTCAGCGACGCTCTGAAAAAGCTCAACGTTGAGGTCATGGAGCTTGCAGGCAAGGAATTTGACCCGAACGTTGCAACAGCGGTCAGCACAGTTGACGACCCTGACCTCGGTGAAAATATTGTGGCGCAGGTGCTTCAAAACGGCTACACCATAGGCGGCAAGGTCATAAGACACGCAATGGTAATAGTAGCAAACCCATAAACAAAGACATCAGGACTTAAGGTCTTGATATAAATTAAGTAAATTTTGAAAGGACTTGATCTTATGAGCAAAATCATCGGTATAGATTTAGGTACAACAAACTCTTGTGTAGCAGTTATGGAGGGCGGCGAAGCCGTTGTTATCCCTAACAGCGAGGGTGCAAGAACAACTCCGTCGGTAGTTGGCGTTTCAAAGAACGGCGACAGACTTATCGGTCAGGTAGCAAAAAGACAGGCTGTTACAAACTATGACAACACTGTAATTTCTATCAAGAGACATATGGGCTCTGACTACAAGGCTCACATGGGCGGCAAGGATTACACTCCACAGGAAATTTCAGCTATGATACTCCAGAAGCTGAAAGCTGACGCTGAGGCTTATCTGGGCGAAAAGGTAACAGAGGCTGTTATCACAGTTCCTGCTTACTTCACAGACGCACAAAGACAGGCTACTAAGGACGCAGGTCAGATCGCAGGTCTGACAGTAAAAAGAATCATCAATGAGCCAACAGCCGCTGCACTTTCTTACGGTATTGATAAGGAAGAGGATCAGAAGGTAATGGTATACGACCTTGGCGGCGGTACATTCGATGTATCTATCATCGAAATGGGCGACGGTGTTACAGAAGTTCTTGCCACAGCAGGTAACAACCACCTGGGCGGCGACGACTTCGACCAGAGAATTATCGACTGGATGATCGCAGAGTTCAAGAAGACTGAGGGTGTTGACCTCTCAGGGGATAAAATGGCAATGCAGAGACTCAAGGAGGCTGCTGAAAAGGCTAAGATAGAGCTTTCTTCTACTGCTTCATCAACTATCTCTCTCCCATTCATCACAGCAGACGCTACAGGTCCAAAGCATCTTGAAATGACACTTACACAGGCTAAGTTCATCGAAATGACAGCAGACCTTGTTGAATCAACAATGGGACCAGTTCGTCAGGCACTTTCAGACTCTGGTCTGTCAGCTAACGAGCTTCAGAAGGTTCTTATGGTCGGCGGTTCTTCAAGAATACCAGCCGTTCAGGAAGCTGTTAAGAAATTCCTTGGCAAAGAGCCATTCAAGGGCATCAACCCAGATGAGTGCGTAGCACTTGGCGCTGCATATCAGGGCGGCGTTCTCGCAGGCGATGTTAAGGACGGTCTGCTCCTCCTCGATGTAACTCCACTGTCACTTGGTCTTGAAACAATGGGCGGTATCTGCACAAAGATCATCGAGAGAAACACAACTATACCTACAAAGAAGTCACAGATATTCTCAACTGCCGCTGATAATCAGTCAGCCGTTGATATCAACGTACTTCAGGGTGAGCGTGAGTTTGCAAAGGACAACAAACAGCTCGGTATGTTCAGACTTGACGGAATCGCTCCTGCTCCAAGAGGCGTTCCACAGATCGAGGTAACATTCGATATCGACGCTAACGGTATCGTACACGTTTCCGCTAAGGATCTTGGCACAGGCAAGGAGCAGAACATCACGATCACTTCTTCAACAAATATGTCTAAGGACGATATAGATAAGGCTGTCAAGGAAGCTGAGGCATATGCAGCAGAGGACGCTAAGAAGAAAGAGGACGTTGACGCAAGAAACGCTGCTGACCAGCTTTGCTTCCAGGCTGAAAAGTCACTGGGCGAGTTTGGCGACAAGGTAGACGCTGCTGACAAGTCAGCTTGTCAGGCTAAGATAGACGCTCTTAAGGAAGCCCTCAAGGGTACTGATATCGAGGCTATCAAGGCTAAGCACAAGGAGCTTGAGGAAACATTCCAGGGCGTTGCAACTAAGGTATATCAGCAGGCTGCACAGGCACAGCAGGCAGCAGGCGGTGCCGCAGGCTTTGACCCTAACAACATGGGCGGAGCAAATGGCGGCACTTCAAACAACGGTGGCGACGACGTTATAGACGCTGAATTTACTGACGCAGAATAAATCATAACGGCTGCCTCTGCTCCGATTTTTCGAGCAGGGGCTATTGCCGTATTAAAAGGCTGTGTGAAAAGCGTGAAAGGACTATACTTACAAAAAGGAGGCAAGCCCATGCCCCAAGACTTTCACGATCTGCAGCTTACAGAGCATGGGCGTTTATATGGCTGAAAAAAGAGATTACTATGAAGTGCTTGGCGTTTCTAAAACTGCCACAGACGATGAATTAAAAAAGGCATTCCGTAAGCTTGCAAAGCAGTATCACCCTGACCTTCACCCTGGCGACAAAGAGTGCGAGGAGAAGTTCAAGGAAGTAAATGAAGCTTATGAGGTGCTTTCAGATAAAGATAAAAGAGCAAGATATGACCAGTTTGGTCACGCAGGCGTAGACCCGAACTACGGTGCAGGCGGTGGAGCAGGTGCAGGAGGCTTCGGCGGATTTGGCGATATGGGCGATATTTTCGATTCCATTTTCGGTGGATTTGGCGGTGGCTTCGGTGGCGGACGTTCTGCTAACCCTAACGCACCAAGACGCGGCGAGGATATAAGAGCGAACGTTGTTCTTGACTTCATGGAAGCCTGCAAGGGCAAGACTGTGAAACTTCGCATAAACAGAGCCGAAAAATGTCCTGACTGTCACGGCACAGGCGCAGCCGCAGGTTCTTCGCCTAAGACCTGTCCTGACTGCCACGGCACTGGTACAGTAAGGATAACACAGAGAACGCCTTTCGGAAACATCGCTCAGACCACGACTTGCAGTCGCTGTGGCGGTAAGGGTCAGATAATCGACAACCCTTGCCATACCTGCAACGGTCAGGGCAGAGTAAAGAAGGTATCTGAAAAGGAGATAAACGTTCCTGCCGGCATCGACGATGGTCAGACACTTAGAGTAGGCGGTGAGGGCAACTGCGGTATAAACGGAGGTCCTAACGGCGACCTGCACATCAACATTACAGTTCGACCTGACCCTATTTTCGAGCGTGACGGCTATGACGTGTGGACAGAGATACCGCTTACTTATGCACAGGCTACTCTCGGTGACGAGATAACAGTTCCTACAGTTGATGGCAAGGTAAAATACACAGTGCCGGAGGGTACACAGACAGGCACAGTGTTCCGTCTGAGAGGCAAGGGCATAAAGAAGGTAAACAGAAACGA
>UMKN01045694.1_pt1 | contig 16620 bp, 14 predicted proteins | sample 1966321 | NCBI WGS metagenome assembly UMKN01 (sample SAMEA4836177, study PRJEB28245) | human gut metagenome | biome: gut microbiome; material: fecal sample | place: Denmark | collected 2008
TGAGACCCGCACCCTTTACAAGGGAGGCAAAAGGTTAATTTAATTTCTTTAGACGAAGCGCGCTTTAGCAACTTTATCGACAGTCTAAAAGCGGCTAAATATACAAATTATGTATATTTAGCCGCTTTTTTAAATGTAATGGCAATAAACTTTACAAATACAAATTGTTAAAAACGCTGTGGAAAACGCTGTTAAGAATGTGGAAAAGTCGAGCGTACAACAACAAAAAATGTTAAAAACATTGTGGAAAATGTTAAAAATGTAAAGCAAATTACTTGACAGGAAAAGTTTTCCACTTAATAAACACGAGTCGATTATAATATACATATTGTTAATATTATAACAAACAAAAAAGTGCGTCCTAAAAAGACGCACTTTTCATTTAAAGTTTATTACTTTTTAAAGAAGTTGACAATGTCGGTGAAAGCATCATCGTCATTATCATTAAATGTAGAAACAGGAGAAGTTGATGATGATGCTGCCGGAGCAGGAGCTGTAAATGCAGGAGCAACCGGCTGAGGAGGAGCTACTTCCTTATTAGCTGTTGTTGACTTAATCGGTGCGCCAGGGCCTTCATCGCCGAAGCGTGTAGCAATAACAGTAATAATCATTTCATCTTCAAGTTCTTCATCAAAATTAGCACCCCAAATGATTTCACAATCAGGATGAACAGCAGCACTTACAATTGATGATGCTGCATCAATTTCTTCAAGACCAATATCAGTTGAAGCAGTAATATTGATAAGGATACCGCGAGCGCCGTCAATCGAAGTGTTAAGAAGAGGAGAAGAAATAGCCTGCTGAGCTGCAAGTTCAGCCTTATCCTTACCTTTAGCACGACCGACACCCATATGTGCATAGCCGGAATCCTTCATAATTTCAGTTACATCGGCAAAGTCACAGTTTACAAGGCCTGTTGCGTTAACAAGGTCAGATACTGACTGAACACCCTGGCGAAGAACATCATTGGCAATTTCAAATGCGTTAAGAAGAGTAATTTTTTCTTCTGTTACATACTTTAAGTTTTCATTAGGAATTACCATAATTGAGTCTACATACTGTGCAAGCTCTTTGATACCTTCCTGTGCCTGCTTCATTCTTCTGTTACCTTCAAAAGCGAAAGGAGTTGTAACAACTGCAACAGTAAGAATACCGAGGTCTTTAGCAATTTTAGCTACAACAGGGGCTGCACCAGTACCTGTTCCGCCGCCCATACCGGCAGTGATGAATACCATTTCAGCACCTGTGAGAATATCAGTAAGAGCTTCCCTGCTCTCTTCAGCTGCGCGAGTACCAACTTCAGGTCTTGCACCTGCGCCCATACCCTTTGTAGCCTTTTCACCAATAAGGATTTTATGTGTTGCTGTTGACTTTGCAAGTGCCGGCTTATCAGAGTTAACGGCTACAAATTCAACATCCTGAATATTACAGTGCACCATACGGTTAACAGCGTTTCCACCGCCGCCGCCGACACCTACTACTTTAATTTGTACTACTTTTGAGTCATCTGTATCAATTTCATAACGTCCCATTGCATGATTCTCCTTAATTTTATTTTTCAGTCTATATACCCCTATACAGGTTTTCGTTACATATGATATTGTAACAAGATTGTAACCAAATTGCAATACTTTTTTTGAATTATTCTCAAACTTTTTGACAATGTTTTGCAATCGAATTTTATTTTATTTGTCAGGTATGCACAAATTCCGACAATTGTCACATTATCTGTAAAGTGATTTACTTCACAGCTATTTCTCTGTAAAGTAAATTGACTTGTCAGTTGAAACAGTCATTGTACCTGTTGCGTTAGGACTGGAACTGTTAAGCTTATCGCAAGCCGCCAAGCCCTTCGTTATCTTCGTATCTAAATCTTTACTGTTACCGAGTTTAAAAGTAATTCTATTATCGTAAACAACATAATTATCGCTTATATTTTTACTGTAAATTGATGTGATTTCAGTAAAATTGTTTTCTTTAATACAATTTGCCATTCGTTCAAGGCAAGTGCCTACATCGCTGTTTTTAAATTGAATTTTATGGCCGGGCTTCGCAGATTTTACATCTGTTTTATTGATAATAATTCCCGTTGCCATTTGTGCGCCTTTTTCTAGGACTTTAAAATTATTATCAAGAAGAATGTAAGTATTATCTTCACACAAAAGCGAATATGCTACCTTTGCATCTGTCACTTTAATTTCAATAGTATCAGGAAGTTTGCGCTTAATTTCTGCTTTATAAACATAAGGCAGATTTTCTTCAATTCTCAAAGCGGCTTCATCCGTATTTACGGTAAAAAGGTTTTTGCCCTTTTGAATAATACACTGTGATAATATTTTATCTGATGAATATATTTTGCTACCCGAAGCGGATATTGTATTTATTTGGAAAAATACCGTTAAGCATAAAACTGTGCCTATTGCAATAATTATAAGTACAGCACCTATCCAGCCCATCACTTTTCGTGCTTTATTTTTCTTTTTTCGTTTATTGCTTTCTCTCTGCCTGCGTTCCAAGCGTGTCATTGAATATAAATCACTGCTTTGGCGTGATTTCTTTTCCTGCGCCTGCGTAATACGCTTTTGTGACTCACGATAAATTTTTGGTGGCTCAATACCAAGGTCTAAAAATTCGCTGTCTATTTTAGAATTCGGTTTGCTTCTTTTGGATGCTTTTCGTTTCGCCTGTTTCTTTTTCTGTTGTTCCTTCATTTTTACTCCTCTTAATATTCGCACCTATTGATGAAAGTGCTTTTTCAAGATTTTCATAACCTCTGTCAATATGTTCTATACAATATATATTACTTTCACCGTCTGCACAAAGTGCCGCTACCACAAGTGCCGCGCCGCCACGCAAATCTGTGGCGTGAACATTTGCAGGATGAAGTTTATCAACACCGTTAATAACAGCAATATTGTCTTTAATTTCAATATCTGTACCGAATCTGTTTAATTCACTGACATATCTGAACCGATTTTCAAATATAGTTTCCTGCAATATAGATGTTCCCTTGGCGAGTGCAAGTGCAACTGCAATGGGAGATTGCGAATCAGTAGGAAATCCGGGATATGGCATTGTTTTAATACTTCTTACCCGTTTTAATCTTTTAGGTGCAGCAAGAGTAAGCGAATTATCGCTTAAATATAATTTACATCCCATTTCTGTAAAAACAGGAAAAATCGGAGATAAATGACTTTGTCTGATATTTTTAACAGTTAATTCGTCCGAACATACCGCACCGAGTGACATATAAGTTGATGCAAGTATTCTATCAGGAATAATTGTATGTTCACAAGAATGAAGCTTACTTACACCGTCAATAACTATTGTTGATTCTCCTGCGCCGTAAATTTTAGCACCGCAATGATTTAAAAAATCAGCAAGGTCGCTTATTTCAGGTTCTCTTGCAGGGTTGACTATCACCGTTTTACCTTTTGATATGGCTGATGCAATAATAATATTTTCTGTTGCACCAACACTTGGAAAAGGAAGTATAATTTTAGTACCGATTAAAAAATCGGCACAAGCACTGATGGATGAACCGTTAACACTGACATTCGCTCCTAAATCATTAAGTGCTTTTAAATGCAGGTCAATAGGTCTTGTTCCTATTTCGCAACCACCGGGATAATAAATCGAAGCGCATTTTTGCCTCGATAATAATGCGCTCAAAAATATTATAGATGAACGCATTGTACGCATTGTATTTTCACTGATTTCGCTGCCTGTAACATTTGTTGCATCAATTATTACAGTATCATTTTCTTTATTAACTTTACAACCAATGGATGCAAGAATATCAAGTGTAACTTTTACATCGCTTAAATCGGGGCAATTATGTATAACACTCTCACCTTTAATTAGAAGTGTTGATGCAAGAATTGGTAAAGCAGAATTTTTAGCTCCGTGAACCGATATTTCTCCAAATAACTTTTTGCCGCCGTTAATTTTAAAATATTCCATTTAATCACCTCTGCACGCTATACTATGCAAAAGTGATTATTTTGTTATTTACCTATTTGGCAAGTGAAATAATAATATCTGCAATTCTTTCTCTTGCGTCGGTAATAGCCATATTTTTGGCATTTTCTTCAATTTGAATAAGCTTGGCAGGGTTTGAAAGCATTGAATCAATCGCTTCTTTAAGTGACTGCGAAGTTAAATCTTTTTCTTCAATAATCGAGCCGGCTCCTCTGTTAACAAGTGCCATAGCGTTATGAAATTGATGATTTTCTGCCACATACGGTGACGGAATTAGGATTGAAGCTTTACCCATAGCCTCGATTTCAGAAAGGCTTGATGCGCCTGCTCTGCCGATTACAAGGTCACAGGCAGACATACAGGTATCCATATCATCAATATACTGCCTAACTTCAACATTGCCTTTAATTAAACCTTTTTCACCCTCGGTAAAACCCTGTTCTTTAAATTTATCAAGAAATTCACCGCCATTAGTACCGACTGAATGAATATGATAATAAGTATCACTTTCGGCACTTTCAAGAAGAATATCATACATGGCGTCATTGAGAGGCTTTGCGCCGAGTGAACCGCCGAATGAAAGAACAAGATATTTATTATTAGGAATACCGAGCTTCTTTCGTGATAAATCTTTTCGTGCATTAAGAAGTTCGCCACGAACAGGAAGACCTGTTACAATTACTTCGTTTTTTGCTTCAAGATGCTTTTTTGCATCTTCAACCGTAAGCATTACTTTATCAACCTCTTTGGCAAGAGTTTTATTTGTAATACCGGGATAAGCATTTTGCTCGTGAATACAAGTAGGAATGTGCATATCAACCGCTGTTTGAAGCACCGGTCCTGAAACATATCCGCCAAATCCTACAACGACATCAGGCTTAAACTGCTTGATAATTTTTTTGCTTTCGCCGTTTGATGTTATAAGCTGGCAAACAGTTTTAATATTATGCAAAATTGCCTTTGGTGCAAATGAACGGCGAAAACCTGAAATTTTAATAGTTTTAAAATCGAAACCTGCGTTTGGCACAAGGCGTGATTCCATATGGTCTGCCGTGCCGACAAACATAATTTCACTTTCAGGATATTTTTCTCTGATATATGAGGCAACAGCAAGTGCCGGGTTGATATGGCCGGCTGTGCCGCCTGTTGCAAATAATATTTTCATTTGATTTACCTATACCTTTTGTTGATTTGTTTTTCGCGATACCGACAGTACAACTCCGATTTCAAGCAGCAGCATAAATATAGCTGTACCGCCGTACGAGAAAAACGGAAGTGCAATACCTGTATTAGGAAGTGTGTCTGTAATTACAAGTATATTAAACACAACTTGCAAACCGATTTGTGCTACAACACCGATTACAAGAAGTGAGCCGAACTTATCCTTACACCTTGACGCAATTATCAAACCTCTGACTACGAGTGCCGCAAAAAGAAGTATTATTACAGCCGCACCGAAAAATCCAAGTTCTTCACACACAATTGAAAAAATGAAGTCATTTTGCGGTTCTGAAACATAAAGATATTTTTGCTTTGAATTGCCCAAGCCTGTTCCGAAAAATCCGCCTGAGCCGATTGCGTAAAGCGAATTATTTGTTTGCCACCTTGCACCCGTAGGATCAAAATCCTTATCAAGCCAAGCTTCAATACGCGCGCCTGCATAGTTTTCAATAAGATTAGGAAAGCTTACAACAAGAAAGCCGACAAGTGCGATTATTGCAAGTCCAAATGCAAATAATTTCCAATTTGTGCCACCGGCAAACATTAAAGTAGCACCGATTAAAAACATAAGAATTGTACAAGACAAATGATGTTCAAGATAAATAAGGCCACAGAAAATCAATATAATTCCAACCGGAATTGCAATACCGTATTTAAGCGAATTCATTTTTCTGTAATGGTCATTTATATAAACCGAAAGACTTAATATAATAGTGAATTTAGCAAGGTCAGACGGTTGAAAAGTAACCGGTCCGATTGGTATCCAGCGTTTAAAATCGCCAAAATCAGTATGATAAAATAATACAACTATCAAAAAACCTATTGTTACAAAAAATATGACTTTATATAAAGCTTTCAGTACCTTATAGTTAAGTTTTGAAAAGAAAAACATTCCCACAAGGCCGCCAACTGCAAAAATAAGCTGGCGAATAAAATAGTAATATGAACTGTCCTTATAATAATACGCATACGGATATGACGCTGAAAAGAGCATTATTAAACCGATTGTTAAAAGTGCTATTGTTAACCCCAAAAACGGAATATCAATACTGCCGACAAGAAAATAGGTGTCTTTAAAATTTTTCCATTTGCTTGGCTTAACAACTAATTGCTCGTTATCATTTTTTGGCACAAGAACACTCCTTTCAATTAAAATTTAAAATAAAATCATTTTGCAAAATTGCCGAAGTAAAGAAGAAGCACGCCGATTGCACAGCCGATTGCATTTACCGTTGAGAATACAACGCAGATTTTCTTTTCTTTCCATCCGCACATTTCAAAATGGTGATGAATAGGTGCCATTTTGAATATGCGCTTACCGTGTGTGATTTTAAAATATCCTATTTGGATAATATCACTCATAGTTTCACAAACATAAACAATACCGATTGGAAGAAGAATAATCGGGCATTTGCAAAGATAACCGAGAGCTACAACCATTCCGCCGAGGAACAGCGAACCTGTATCACCCATAAAGGTTTTAGCAGGATTCCAATTCCAGCAAAGGAAACCGAGAACTCCGCCCAAAAGCGCGCCTGCAAAAATATTAAGGCCTGCAAAACCTTGAATATAGCTTATAACGATAAACGCAATTGCAACGGTAGTTGTTACACTTGAGCAAAGTCCGTCAATACCGTCTGTAAGATTAACCGAATTGACACAGCCATATATAATAAACAGAGATAAAATCCAAAATACAATTGCCGTAAATATATTTTTTTCAAAATTTACTGTACCGATAAAAGGAATATACCAGCTTGTATTATGTGATACCCAAAGAGTAGTGATATATCCTAAAGTAACGATAAGTTGACCGAGTGTTTTTTGCTTTGGTGAAAGGCCCTCATTTCTTTTAAGCTTAATTTTAGTGAAATCATCAATAAAGCCTACAAGGCCGCAGCCGAGAGCTAAGATAAGCCCACCGAAAAGAAGAACCAACTCACGACCATTCATAATTGAAGAATAGTCGCTTTCAAGTTCTCCGCCTGAAAGATAATAGATTAAAGCAGTAATTCCAAATGAAAGAACTATGCCGATAATAAACATAATTCCGCCCATATTAGGTGTACCCTGCTTTGATTTATGCCAGCTTGGGCCTATATCAAGAATTGTTTGCCCAAATTTTAATTTGCGAAGCCACGGAATTATTACAAATCCAAGGCCTGCGGTTACACCGAAAGCTATTATTACACTGATTATTAAAGCAATTGTACTGTTCATTTATTTTTCCCACCTGTTGTACACATTATTTATTACATCCTCAAGCTTCATACCTCTTGACGCTTTAAATATAACTGCGTCACCCTTGTGTGCAAGCTCAAAAAGTTTGTTTGAAAGTTCATCTTTATTATCAAAATAAAAGGCATTTTTCATACCGTTTTGCTTGGCTCCGTCAACGATGTACTTTGCGTCATTACCGTAAGCCAAAAGGTAATCTATATTATTATCGGCAACCATTTTGCCGACATCTGAGTGTGCTTTTTTTGAAAAATCACCTAGTTCAAGCATATCACCCAAAACAGCAATTCTTTTATTTGCATTTACATTAGCAAGTGTTTTAATTGCCGCGTTCATTGAATCGGGGCTTGCGTTATAGCAATCTTCAATAGAAATTATACCGCCGACATTTACGCTTTTCTGCCTCATTCCTGCCGGAACATAGTTTGCAAGAGCTCCGGCCGCCTTTTTGGAATCAATACCGAGAGTTATGCCGACTGTGAAAGCCGCAAGTGCATTATAAACATTATGAATACCTATTGTAGGAATTGATATATGCTGTGACCACAAAGAAAACTGAACTGTCGGCCCATCGGTTTCATCAATGATTTTCGAAGTTGAGTATTTAACATCAAAAGAAGTTGAACCGTTTTCTTCCTTAATATCAACCGCCTTAAATTGAGCGACGCTTTCAATACCGAATGTGATTACATTATACTTTTGCATAATTTCATCATTATCAAGTATCGTTTTAAGCATATCGTTATCACAATTTATAATAAAAGGTGAACCTGCTTTAAGTCCGTCAAGAATTTCAAGCTTTGATTTGAGTATGCCCTGCCTTGAACCGAGATTTTCAATATGCGATACACCGATATTGGTTATCATCGCAATTGTTGGCTTTGTTGCTGTAACAAGGCGATGAATTTCGCCAAAATGGTTCATACCCATTTCAATTACCGCCGCTTCGGTACTGCTGTCAATTTGAAACAGCATTTGCGGAAGTCCTATTTCATTATTCAAATTGCCCTGTGTTTTAATAGCATTAAACTGCGAATTAACTACAAGGTGAGTAAATTCCTTGGTAGTAGTTTTGCCTACCGAGCCGGTAAGTGCCACAACGGGAATATCAAATTTTGAACGATAATATCCAGAAAGTGACAGAAGTGCTTTTGCAGTATCATCAACCTTTACATAAGGCCCTGCCACTTCAATATCTTCACTAATCATAACAGCCGCCGCGCCCAAATTTAAGGCTTCATTTGCAAATTGGTGGGCATCAAATCGTTCACCTTTAATACAAATAAAAAGGCAACCTTTTGTAATTTTTCTCGTATCTATGCAAACAGCATTAACCTGCGTATCAAACTTTGTTTGAGTGCCGAGTGCATTAGCAATTTCTTTTAAAGTTAAAGTTTCCATAATTTAATTCATTTTACCGAGTACTTCGGCAATTACTTCTCTTTCATCAAAATGAATTGTTCCTGTTGGTAGGATTTGATAAGTTTCATGCCCCTTACCTGCAAGAAGAATAATATCATCTTTCTTTGCGTGAGTTATTGCATATTCAATAGCTTCGTGCCTGTTTTCAATAACTTTATAAGGCGTTTTTATATTTTTCATACCGACAAGAATATCATCAATAATTGCGCTTGGATTTTCACTGCGAGGATTATCTGATGTTACAATGCAGTAATCAGAAAGTTCAGCGGCAATTTTGCCCATTTTAGGCCTTTTTGTTTTATCCCTGTCACCGCCGCATCCGAAAAGTGTAACTACCCTGCCTTTTGCAATTTCTTTAAGGGAAGTAATAATATTTTCAAGTCCGTCAGGTGAATGAGCATAGTCAATAATGATTGTAAAATCCCTATTGCTTGGCACAACTTCAATTCTACCCTTTACACCCTGCGATTTTGATACAGCTGAAAGCACATCATCAAAATCAATACCGAGAGCGAGCGCACAAGTTGTGGCACAAAGTGAATTATAAACCGAAAATCTACCGGGAATCGGGCAAGTACATCTGCCGATAGAATCATTAGATACTATTTCGTATTCAACGCCGCTTGATTTAAACTTAACATTTTTGGCGGTATAAGTTGCATCATTTGTATTAACAGCATAAGTTACTACTTTATCAAATTCAAGCCCGTCAATTATTTTCAAGCCGTGTTCATCATCGGCATTTGTAACTGCAATATCGCAATTTTCAAAAAGTATTCTTTTTGCAGCAAAATAGTTTTCCCAAGTTTTATGATAATCAAGATGGTCTTGTGTAAGATTTGTAAAAGCACCGAGTGCAAAACGAAGTCCATTAACTCTGCCTTGTGCAAGAGCCTGCGACGAAACTTCCATAACACAATATTCACAGCCTGCTTTTACCATAAGTGAAAAAAGCTTTTGAAGTTCATATGGGTCAGGAGTTGTATATTTTGCAGGATAAATTTCATCACCCACCATATTTTGAACCGTTCCTATAAGGCCAACTTTTTTGCCTACATTTTCAAGAATTTGCTTGATAAGAAAAGTTGTAGTTGTTTTACCGTTTGTACCGGTTAAACCTATAAGTTTTAATTTATCAGCCGGATTGCCGAAGAAATTTGCACATATCGGTGAATACACAGCCCTTGAATTTTCAACAATAATTTGCTTATCAATTCCGAGATCGTGCTCAACTACTACCGCAGCAGCACCTTTATCAAGCATTTCTTTTGCAACCGAATGGCCGTCAAATGCCGCACCTTTAATGCATATAAACAGCGAACCTTCTTTTACAAGACGCGAATCCTGTGTAACATCCAAAACTTCAACATCATCAAATTCATTTTGAACATTGATTCCCTTTAATAAATCTTTAAGCCTCATTTTAAAACCCCATATCTTTAATCAAAATTGATTTTAGTCTAAAACTGATTGTGTATTTTTGAAAGTCACTGTAACAACTGTGCCTTTTTCAAGTTTTGCCTGCTTTTCTTCGCTCTGGCGGTAAGCAACTACCGTACCGCTCGACATACTGTTACCGGCAATTTGAATATTTAAAGAACTGCTTGAAGCAAGGTCTTTAGCTTCCGTAACCGTAAGACCTGTAAAATCAGGAACATTTACAGTTTCCTTTTCGCTTTCATCTGTATAAAGATAAACTGTACCGCCGTTAGGAATTGCATCTGCGCCTGACGGGCATTGCCTTGTTACAGTTGACTCATCACCTATTACAACATAGTTGAGGTTATTTTCCTTAAGAGCAGCTTTTGCATCGTCAAGGCTTTCTCCTACAACATTAGGTGTTTCTTTAGAAAGGTCTTTCATTTCTTTTTCATCATATTTCGGCTCGATACCGAGAACATTCATAGCTTCCTGTGTAACTTGAGCCGCAATCGGTGCGCAAAGAGCACCGCCGCCTAAATCCTGATTAGGTTCATCAACAATAATAAGCATTGCAATTTCAGGATCATCACTCGGAGCAATAGCCGCGAATGAAACAATGTACTTATCACCCTCGCCCTCTTTTGATTCACCAAGCTTAGTGGATGTACCCGTTTTACCGCCGACACTGTAACCTGCCACATAACCGTTTTTACCTGTACCGTTATCTACAACAGATTTCATCATAGCACGCATTTTTTTTGATGTATCGGAACTGATTACCTGTCTAATCTCTTTAGTTTGAGTTTTTTTGACAGTTTTTCCGTTTGAATCAACAATACTTGAAACAAGGTAAGGCTGTAAAAGCTTACCGCCGTTAGCAATAGCACAAAGGCCGGTGCATACCTGAATAGGAGTAAGAGAGTTTGTTTGACCGAATGATGCAGATGAAAGTTCAACTATACCGTATTGGTCTTCCTTGTAATACTGCGGTGAAGCTTCACCCGGTAGGTCTATATTTGTTTTCTGTGTGAATCCAAAAGCGTCAAAATACTTGAAGTAGTTATGAACACCTAATTTTTGACCTATTGTGATAAAAAACGGGTTGCACGAATTTTCAAGTCCCTGTGTAAGCGTTTCTGTTCCGTGGCCGGGATGATAGTGGCATTTCATACGGTACTTATCAACTTGGATTGCACCTGTGCAAGTATATGTTGTGTTTAAATTTACAACATTTTCCTCCAAAGCGGCAGATGCGACAAAAGTTTTGAAAACAGAACCCGGAACATAAGTATCCGATACCGTAAAGTTTCTCCACTGATTTTGAACCGCAGCACTTTCAGCTTCCTGCTTAGCCGTTTTATCAGTAAGTTTTTTAATAGCTTTTTTATTTTTGCTGTATGTAAGCTTATAAGGGTTATTGCAATCATAATCAGGCATTGATGACATCGCAAGCACCGCACCTGTGTTACAGTTCATTACAACACCGTAAGCACCCTTTGCCTGATATTCATTCATAGTTTCTTTCAAACCTTTTTCAAGGTAATACTGAATTGTTTGGTCAAGTGTAAGGACAACCGAATTACCGTCAGAAGCCGCAATACTTGTTTCATAATCGTTTGCAATGTTGTTTGAAACAGCGTCCTTTGCTGTAATGATTCTTCCGTTTGTTCCGGTTAAATCTTCATCATAGTAAGCTTCTATTCCGGAAAGGCCTTGGTCATCAGAACCGGTAAAACCGATAACACTTGAAGCAAGCGAACCGTAAGGGTAATATCTTTTGGTGGTTTGCTCCGTTCCTATGCAATCACCGAGTTCATTTTTCGACACGAATTTTGAAAGTTTCTCTTTTATGTTATTTTCGACTTTTTTTTCAACTAACTCATAATGATTTTGATGAGTTGTTTTTTCGTAAAATTCTTTTTTTGCTTCGTCGTCATATTTGAAAAGAGTGGCAAATTCATTTGTGATAAGTTGCCTTTCCTCATCGTCTTTAATATTCAGCGGGTCGATAAACACATTCCATACCGAAGCCGACTGCGCAAGAACATTTCCGTTAGCGTCGTATATCGTTCCGCGCATTGCGGAAATCTCTGTATCCTTAAGCTGTTGTGATTCAGCTTTTTGTGCAAGTTCTTCGCCCCTGACAATTGTTAAATAAAAAACTCGCACCGCTGTTGTTGTCATAAGAAAGATGATTACCAACGACATTATCAAAATTCTTTTCAGCATTCTCTTTGATGTATTCACTTTTAATCATCTCCCTCGCAATTGTTATCTTATTTAATAATAACATATGAGAGTTAAGTAAATATTCTTAACTCTCATAATAGATTTACGCTGTAATAATATATATTATTACTTGGCGGCAGTCTTTTTTTCAGCCTTGGATTGCGCCTGTTTTTGATTCAAAATCGCCTGTGCTGCAGCCATACGCTTTTGCTTATATTGTGAAACATCAATATACTTAATTTGATTGGATTTCATTTTAGTCATACCAAGTTTCTCGACAGCATATTGGTCAATCATATTCATTGACACAAGGCTGTCAAGCTCACTGTTAAGGCGTGTATTTTCACTTTGTGAAACAGAAAGATTTTTTTGCAAATCTGAAATTTCGTGTGTTAATTCGTTAGTTTTGGCATTAGTATAAAGCACTGCAAAAAGCATAGCAAGGCACAAAGCCGCCACCACTGAAATTTGCAAAGCTTTTTTTAAGCTCAATTTCTGCTCGTGAAGAAGTTGGGCTTTGCTTTTTCTTTGGCTTCTTTCTCTAACCTTAAAATCCTTTTTTGGCGTAGGAACATAAGACGGAGCTGCCGAAGTACGCTGATAGTTAAACGCCTGCACGGCATATGCGGCTTCCGTGCTGTATGAATAGCGCCTGAAATCGCCTGTATTAGTCATTTTTTACTCCTCCTCGTTTTTTATAGTCCTATATATTCAAATTAAAATTTCTCAAAAATTCTAAGTCGTGATGACCTTGCTCTCGGGTTTTCATCAAGTTCTTCTTTAGACGGAGAAATTGATTTAAAACTTTTGCCTTTCGGCTTATTTCCGCATACACAAACCGGGAATTCCTTTGGGCAGGTGCAACCTTGACACCATTTTGAAAACTGCTCTTTTACAATTCTATCTTCTAATGAATGGAAAGTAATTACAGCAATTCTGCCACCCGGTGCAAGAATTTCAAATGCGTCTTCAAGTGTTGATTTAAGCACATCAAGTTCCGCATTAACTTCGATTCTTATAGCCTGAAATGTTTTTCTTGCAGGGTGTGAATCCCTCATCGCCCTTTGTGGCATTGAGGCCTTAATTATATCTACAAGCTCAAAAGTTGTTTCAATAGGCTTTTCCTGTCTTGATTTAACTATATTTGCCGCGATTCTTCGTGAAAATTTTTCTTCACCGTATCTGTAAATAATATCCGCGAGTTCTTTTTCATCGTAATTATTTACAACATCATAGGCACTGAGTCCGCTTTTACTCATTCTCATATCAAGCGGGGCATCTTTATGAAAAGAAAATCCCCTCTCGGCAGTATCGAGCTGAAACGAACTTACTCCTAAATCAAGAAGCAGACCGTCAATTTTATCAATATTAAGATTTGAAACAATGTTTTTTATATTTGAATAATTATCGTGAACGATAGTTACATTTTCTTTATTTCCGAGTCTTTCGTTAAGAACTTCTATTGCGTCGGGGTCTTGGTCTATTGAAATAACTCTTTTAGCGGTTTTTGCAATTTCACCGCTGTGGCCTCCGCCGCCTGCCGTGCCATCAACTATAATTTTATTTTTGTTTAAATCAAGTGCCTTTATTGCTTCATCAAAAAGCACACTTTTGTGAACAAATTCCATTACTGCTCATTCCCCTTGACTTTATCCATCAAGTCATAAATACCTTGTGTATGGTCATAAGTGTTATAAATTTTTTCATACTCGTCGGTATTCCAAATTTCAATTACAGCACCTTTACCTTTAAATACAACTGTTGACTCATTTGTAAGAGCAGAAGCTTCCTTAAGCCTTTGGTTGACGGTAAATCTGCCCTGGGCATCAAGCACGCCCTCTTCTGCATTATCAAGAAAGCTTGTAGTGGCATCATATTTCTGATTTTCAGTACCCTGCTGCATTGCATCATATGTTGATTCAAAATGTTCAACAGGATAAAGAGTAAGGCATTTACAACCCCTTACGGTAACAGCTACCATATAAAACTCTTTTCCAAGGCGTTCTCTCCACTTAGTCGGAACAGAAAGTCTGCCTTTAGAATCAAGTTTATAACCGTCTAAAGTACCTACAAACAAACGCATAACTTCTGCTCCTTTCGTGAATTTTGATGTAATCTTAATGGGATTTACTTGAAATCTATGGGATTTAAGTGGAATTGTCACCATTGATTACATTATATAAGGGTATAGTGGTATTGTCAAGTGCAAATTAACACGATACCGAATTTTAATATTTGTAACACTTTTGTAACTTTTTAATCATAAAAAAGAGGCGAACAATGTTCGCCCAAAGTAGTCTTATTCATTTATACTATCTAAAATTTAAGAACGCAGGGGCGATTATCAATCGCCCCTGCGTGATTTTATTTCGTCTTAACGCTCTTCACCTTTGACCAAGAAGAATAATTTTTTTACCGTTTACTGTTTTATATGTACGAATACGAACATAATATTTTTCCTTTGCCTTAAGCTTTTAACCTTATTCTTAGTTGTTTTTTGCTTCTTTCTGTACACGCAAAAAAGAAGCCAAGTTTCCTTAACTTCTTTTCACTTTTATTCAAATACTATATTAACTAATTATTTGTATTATGTCAAGTTATAATTTTAATTATATTTAAAATTACCTGTCCATTTGCCACAATAACTACAAGACCAACATTCATAACCACAAGGAGATTTTTCTCCATATTCTTTAAATGTAATTATTCCATTTTGATATTGCTTATAGTAATCATTATCTACTTGCACCCAGTAATTGTCAACTTCATCCCTGCTATTAAACCACTTTCCCATATTGCCGCAACTCATACTATGATTGTTATTGTTTGTGCAATGGGTTTCTTTTTGGATATTATCTTTGGTACATTTTGACTCTTTCGGAGTTTTTATACTCTTTACTTTAGACCATTTTGAATATTTTTTTCCTTTATATGTTCTTATCCGAACATAGTATTTTTTGGCTGCTTTTAGTTTAGTTATCTTTTTTGATATTGTTTTAGCATTTTTAATTTTTATTGATTTGTTTCCCTTTTTAAATTTACTGTTAGTAGAATATTGAATTTGGTATCCTGTAATACCTGATTTTTTCTTCCATTTAACTGTAAATGCTTTGCTTTGTGACTTTACTGATGTAATTGTTGTTGTTGGCATTGATGCCGCCAAAACAGTTGTAGGAAAGGCTATAGATATTAACAATATAATTGTTGTAATTACTATAAATATACTCCGTTTCATCATTTTTCTCCTTTACGACCTTTTTAATAATGTTTAAGATTACCTGTCCACTTGCCACAATAACTGCAAGACCAACATTCATATCCAGAAGGTACATTTTTATAATATTCATCATATGTTATTTCTTCATTATCAATCTTTTTATTCCACTTGCTCACTTCACTATTATAATATGCTACTAATTCACTTCTACTGTTAAACCATCTTCCCATATTGCCACATTTTATACTATGATTATTATTATTTGTACAATGTTTCATTATAGGTTTTATTACTTTGTTTTTATTCCAATTAGAATATATATTTTTTCCCTTATTTTTTTTATAGCTTCTGATTCTTATATAATATTTTTTAGAATTTCCTATATTTTTAATAGTTTTAGATGTTGTTGTTTTAGATTTAATAGTTATTTTTTTTGCTTTTTTAAATTCTTTATTTGTAGAATATTGAATCTGATACCCATTTATGCCATTTACTTTTTTCCATTTTATCTTTATGCAATTTTCACTTCGAGTTATTCCTGATGTACTCGGTGTCCGTATTTTTACTCCTGCAAAAATTGTTGTTGTATTGCAAAATATTAAAATCATCACTATAACAACACTAAGTATTGAAAATAATTTTTTTCTTTTCATCTTTGTACTCCAATGTTTTTAATATACAAAATTGCCTGTCCATTTTCCACAATAACTGCAAGACCAACACTCATATCCTTGTGGACAATTTTTAGTATATTCCTCCCAAGTTATTTCCTCGTTCTTGTACTTTGTTCCCCATGTATTGCATACAGAAGAAAAATAAGTATCTACTTCACGCCTACTACCAAACCACATACCTATATTGCCACATTTTATACTATGATTGTTATTGTT
>UMKN01041863.1_pt1 | contig 16358 bp, 9 predicted proteins | sample 1966321 | NCBI WGS metagenome assembly UMKN01 (sample SAMEA4836177, study PRJEB28245) | human gut metagenome | biome: gut microbiome; material: fecal sample | place: Denmark | collected 2008
ACTACGTTAAACTGGATATGTGGAATCTCAAGATCTACAAATGTTCTTAAGAAATTTGCAAACTTATCAATTCCTGTCTCTGTCTTGAAAAATTCAGGAAGGAATTTCATATTTAATAATCCGCCATTGGTTGTAAGTGTCTTATCTAGTTTGGATACGGATTTTAATACGGCTGTTGGTCCTTTGATATCTCTTCCGTAAACAGGTGACATTCCTCCATCTGCTAATGGTTCCTTCGCATATCTTCCATCTGGAGTTGCGCCTACATTTTCACCCATTGGCACATGGGCTGATACGGTATACATTCCTGTATGATATGGACCTTTTCGATAGTTTTTAAATGTTCTTAATCGATTCTTGAAGTAATCTGCCCATTTTGTTCCCTGTTTGTCAACTTCATCGATGTCATTTCCGTACTTCGGAACCTTATTAACGCACATTGCTCTTAAGATTTCATATCCTTCAAAATTGTTCTTTAATGCATCAAGCATTTCTTTTTGTGTGCACTTTTTTTCATCATACACCAGCTGCTTGATTGCGACAAGACTGTCTGCAAGATTTGCAACCTGAATCATCTGAATTCCGGATAAATTGTATTTTGCACCGCCTGCTGTGACATCCATTCCATTTTCCATACAGTTTTCAATGGATGCTGATAAGAATGGAGATGGCAAAAGATCAATATGAGCTTTCTCTACTTCTTCACATGCAAGAAGCATCTTATCCATGAAATAATCAATTTGTTTCTTGAATGCTGCTTCCAACTCTTCAAATGTCTCGTACGTTTCAAGGTTTCCATAATCTGGTGCGATCTTTTCTCCGGTTAAGAGACAGATTCCTCCTGTCAATGCCACTTCTAATGCTTTATTTAAGTTAAACATTGCAGAATCACTCCATCCAAGGTTATTTCCCTGCGTTGTTAATTCCACGCATCCAACGATCGCATAATCTCTTGCATCTTTTTCTTCGATTCCTAATTCCTGAATGGATGGAATGACTGCCTTGTCATTGAAGAACTGTGGCATTCCGCTTCCTTTGGCTACGACTCTGACTGCTTCTTTTAATAATTCGTCCGACGTTCCTTCGTGAAGTCTTACGGAAAGGTTTGGTTGTGGAAGTCCTAAATGTTTCTGAGCTTCTAAGAACAAGAATGATAAATCATTATATGTATCATTTCCATTCTCATCCTGACCGCCGATCGCGATATTAAATCCAATCGGGAATCCTGCAAAATATTTTGCTCCGTGAGAGTTTCTCATATATACGATCTCATTAAATTTCAACCATAAACATTCGATGATCTCTAACGCCTGCTGTTTATCTAAGTTTCCTTCTTTGATATCTTTTTCATAATAAGCTTCTAAATGTCTGTCTAATCTTCCTGGTGAAAATGAAGATGCATTGGATTCCATCTGTAAAATTACAAACAAGAACCATGTAGACTGTACTGCTTCATGAAATGTCTGTACTGGACGTTCGGAAATATTCTTACAGTTTTTGGCTACTTTGATCATGGTTTGTTTTCTTGTTTCATCTGATTCATTTTCTGCCATGTCCATGATCAGGTCATGATAACGGACCATAAAGTGTTTTGCTCCTTCCATGACGATCTTAACACTTTCATAGAAGTCTTTCTGTTCTTCTTTACATATCTTTAGTTTTTCTTCTGCCTGATCAAGCAGTCCCTGCGGTCCCATCTTTAACCATTTGACACAATCTGGGCAGATATGTCCTTGTGCGTGGTCTTTCTGGTTGATCTTTACAACTTTGGCAATCTTGTTGATCTCTTTTCCATATCTCTGGTTCAGGACATCTTCTAAGGATTTTCCTTCCCAGTATGGTTTGATGACCTTACGGAATGTCTCAATATCTTTTTTATGTACATTGAAGCGGTCCTGTGGTCTTGTTGGGAGTGTTTCAAATTCTTTATCTACCCATGTGCTACCACTCTCTGGAAATACAACTCCATAACGAACTCCGGCTGTACGATTTCCAACGATCAGTTCTTCAGGTTCTACACGGATCTCCATCTTCTCTAAAGCTGCTTTTAATGATTTTGCTCTCTGTATGATCTTTGGATCATCTTCATTCTCCTGATATGTTTTTGTAATGATCAGTGCCTGCTCAATTGATGCGTATCTTGGCTCTGATAACATTTTATCTTTTAAATTTTTGATTCGCTGTGTCTGATATAATCCTTCCATAGAATTTGTTCTCTCCTATTCTTTATTCTATAACTTCTATCTGATATTCTTTCAATTTCTCACTAATTTCTTTTGATGGCCGTTTTTCACATAAAATGCCGTTAACATCTTCAAATGTTGCATACACATAATTCGCTTTAAAATCAAATTTACAATTTTCCATCACTAAATATCGCCTTCTGCTTCTTTTCATCGCATGAGATTTCATGATTCCATCCTCTGGCACATATGTCATTATCTCATCATTCTGCACGTCTGCTCCCACAACCCCCATAAAGCAAGCATCAAATCTGAATTTCTTCATCATCTGAATTGTCAATTCTCCCAGAAATCCATTTTGAGCACGATTAAATTCTCCACCTAACAAAATAAATTTTACTTTCTTTGTCTGTGAAAAAATCTGTGCAATATCCATCATGCAGCTTATAACTGTAATTTCAAGTTCTTGTTTTTGGATTTCTTTTGCCAATTCAATGTTTGTTGTTGAAATATCCAGAAAAATCATATCTCCAGGGCGAATTAGCTTCACTGCTTTTTTTGCAATTTGCTGTTTTTCTTTTATATTCTTATCTTTTCTTGTTGACACAAAGTTTGTATGTCCGGGATGCATAGTATCTGGAAGTACTGCTCCCCCATAAGTTCTTTTTAGAAGATCCTTTGCTTCCATACTTGCTAAGTCTTTTCGAATACAATCTTCTGTTACTTCAAATCGTTTGCTTAGCTCCTTGACTTTTACTTTTTCATTTTCCTGAAGCAAATGTAAGATTTTCTGATGTCGTTCTTCCACAAACATCTTTTTATTCTCCTTTATTATTTTTTATTGTTATTTATTATTTTATATTGTTTTTATTTGTTGTCAAGTCAAAACAAGAAAAGACAGCCATTCAAAATGACTGTCTCAGACTGTAGACAAATATTTGTTTTTCTTTTATTTCTGTCACATACACACAAGCCTATCCACAGATTTTATCGATTAAGTATCCCTTTCAAATACTGCCCAGTATAAGATTTCTCAACCTCGCAGATCTCTTCTGGTGTCCCTGCTGCAACAACTGTTCCACCGCCTGATCCACCTTCTGGTCCCATATCGATAATATAATCCGCAGTCTTGATCACTTCCAGATTATGTTCGATCACGATCACAGTATTGCCACCTTCAGTCAGTCTTGCAAGGATATCCACCAGTTTGTGAACATCTGCAAAATGAAGTCCTGTCGTTGGCTCATCCAAGATATAAATGGTCTTTCCTGTACTTCGCTTGCTTAATTCTGCTGCCAGTTTGATCCTCTGTGCTTCTCCCCCTGATAATTCTGTGGATGGCTGCCCTAATCGAATGTATCCTAATCCAACATCTCTTAATGTCTCCATCTTACGGCTGATTGATGGAATATTAGAGAAGAAATCACAGGCTTCTTCCACTGTCATATTCAGAACATCATAAATACTCTTTCCCTTGTATTTAACTTCAAGTGTTTCTCTATTGTATCGTTTTCCATGACATACTTCACAAGGGACATACACATCTGGTAAAAAGTGCATCTCAATCTTGATGATACCATCTCCTGCACAGGCTTCGCATCGCCCGCCTTTCTTGTTGAAACTGAATCTTCCTTTATTGTATCCTTTTGCTTTTGCATCTTTTGTCATCGCAAACAGATCTCTGATCTGATCAAAGACTCCTGTGTAAGTTGCAGGATTGGATCTTGGTGTTCTTCCAATCGGTGACTGGTCGATCGCTATGATCTTATCTAACTGGTCAAATCCTTCGATGTCTTTGTGTAGTCCTGGTTTCGTCTTAGCCCTGTTTAGTTCTTTTGCCAGACGTTTGTATAAAATCTGATTGACTAAAGAACTCTTTCCTGATCCAGAAACTCCTGTTATACAAGTGAAAATTCCAAGTGGGATTTCTACATCAATATTCTTTAAATTATTCTCCTGTGCCCCGACTACTTTTAGGAATCCTGATGGTTTTCTTCTGACTTGTGGTACTGGAATCTTAATCTTTCCGCTTAAATAAGCTCCTGTGATGGATTTCTTATTCTTCATGATCTGTTTTGCAGTTCCCGTTGCAACAACTTCTCCACCATATTCTCCTGCTTTCGGTCCAATATCTACAATATAATCTGCTGCCAGCATCGTATCTTCATCATGCTCTACAACGATCAGTGTATTTCCTAAATCCCTTAGATTCTTAAGTGTACGAATCAGTTTGTCATTATCTCTCTGGTGAAGTCCGATACTTGGCTCATCTAAGATATAAGCTACTCCAACTAATCCAGAACCGATCTGTGTTGCCAGACGGATTCTCTGTGCTTCTCCACCAGATAATGTTCCAGTAGCTCTTGATAATGTCAGATAATCCAGCCCCACATCATTTAAGAATCCAATCCTTGCTTTGATCTCTTTTAAAACCTGTTCTCCGATCAGTTTCTGGCGTTCACTCAATTCCATCGTCTCTAAAAATGAAACCATTTCCCTGACTGACATATCACACATCTCGGCAATATTCTTATCTGCAACCGTTACCGCCAGTGATTCCTGCTTTAATCGCTGTCCATGACATTCATCACAAGGTGTGATCGTCATAAATGTCTCGTATTCTGCTTTCATATTCTGAGATGCCTCTCGATATCTTCTTCCAACATTCTTGATGATCCCTTCAAATGCCACATCATAGACACCTTCGCCTCTCTGCCCTTTATAATAGACTTTGACTTCTCTGCCACCAGTTCCATACAATAAAACATCTTTGACTTCCTGTGGATAATCTTTAAATGGTGTTTCCAGATCAAAATGATATTCCCTTGCTAGCGCATCTAAGATTGCTCTTGTATAACTCTTCTTATCCGTTGATGATTGCCATCCAAAGACTTGGATCGCCCCTTCTGCAATACTTAACTTTTGGTCAGGGATCATTAAATCCACATCAAATTCCATCTTATATCCAAGTCCATGGCATACCGGACAAGCTCCAAATGGATTATTGAAAGAAAAGCTTCTTGGCTCTACTTCATCAATACTGATATCACAGTCAGGGCAGGAAAAACTCTGGCTGAAATTCAAGGTTTCTCCACCGATCACATCAACCATCATCAATCCATCGGCTAGATTTAAGGTTGTCTCGATAGAATCTGTTAATCGTTTTTCAATCCCAGGTTTAACCACTAAACGATCCACCACGATCTCAATGTTATGTTTCTTATTCTTCTCCATTGGAATGTCCTCTGACAGATCATAAACATTGCCATCGACTCTGACACGAACATATCCACTTTTCTTCGCATTCTGGAAAACCTTTGCATGTTCTCCTTTTCTTCCACGAACGATCGGTGCCAGAAGCTGAATCCTTGTACGTTCTTCTAACTGCATCAGACGATCTACCATCTGATCTACGGTCTGCTTACTGATCGGTTTCCCACACTTTGGACAATGTGGGATTCCGACTCTTGCGTACAGTAATCGAAAATAATCATAAATCTCTGTCACAGTTCCTACTGTAGATCTTGGGTTTCTGTTTGTTGACTTTTGATCAATAGAAATCGCAGGAGATAATCCCTCAATGCTGTCTACATCCGGTTTCTCCATCTGTCCCAAGAACTGTCTTGCATAAGAAGATAAAGATTCCATGTATCTTCTCTGTCCTTCTGCATAAATCGTATCAAATGCCAGAGAAGATTTTCCAGAACCACTCAGCCCTGTAAATACAACAAACTGGTTTCTCGGCACTTCCAGATCTATATTCTTTAAGTTATTTTCTCTCGCACCTTTGATGCGGATCATCTCTTTCTTCATTGATAAGCTCCTAATTCTAATCTATCATCAGTTTTAGTATTTCTTCTTTTAATCGTCATATTCCTGATATGCGATCTTGAATTCTTTTAATTCATCTCTAAGCTGTGCAGCCAATTCGAAGTTTAATTCTGCTGCTGCCTGATTCATCTTCTTACTTAACCGCTCGATCACTTCTTTTAATTCTTTCTTGGACATGGATTCCATATCTTTTTCATATCCACCTGTTTCCTCTTCATGTTCATCAGATATCTTGATCAGATCTCTGATATCTTTCTTGATTGTCTGTGGCGTAATTCCATGCTCTTTGTTATATTCATCCTGAATCTCACGTCTTCGTTCTGTCTCCGTAATCGCTGCATGCATGGAATCTGTCATATGATCTGCATACATAATAACATGTCCTTCACTGTTACGTGCTGCACGCCCGATCGTCTGCACAAGAGATGTCTCAGAACGCAAGAATCCCTCTTTATCTGCATCAAGAATTGCAACCAATGTAATCTCTGGAATATCCAGGCCTTCTCTTAACAAGTTGATTCCAACCAATACATCAAAAACTCCCATTCTCAAATCTCTCACGATCTCAATTCGCTCTAATGTATCAATATCTGAATGTAAATATTTTACCCGGATACCAACTTCACGCATATAATCGGTCAATTCTTCCGCCATTCGCTTGGTCAGTGTTGTGACAAGTACTTTATTGCCTTTGTCTGTCTCTTTATGAATCTCTCCTAACAGATCATCAATTTGTCCTTCCACCGGACGTACATCGATTGCTGGGTCTAGTAAACCTGTTGGTCTGATGATCTGTTCTGCCCTTAATAATTCATGCTCTTCTTCGTATTTACCAGGTGTTGCAGATACAAATAACATCTGATCGATCTTCTGTTCAAATTCACCAAATTCCAAAGGACGGTTATCTTTCGCAGAAGGCAAACGAAATCCAAAATCTACTAACGTTGACTTTCTGGACTGATCTCCTGCATACATTCCACCGATCTGTGGTACGGTGATATGCGACTCATCAATGATCATCAAAAAGTCATCCCCAAAGAAATCAATTAACGTACTTGGCGGCTGTCCTGGTTCTAATCCTGCTAAATGTCTGGAGTAGTTCTCAATCCCAGAACAAAATCCTGTTTCTCTTAACATTTCAATATCAAAATTCGTTCGCTCTGCAATTCTCTGTGCTTCGATCAGCTGATCATGTTCTTTAAAATATGTCACCTGCTCAGCAAGTTCTTCCTTGATCCCTTTGATCGCACGCTCAATCTGTTCCTGTGGTACAACATAATGTGATGCCGGGAAGATTGCCACGAAATTCAAGCTCCTCTTTACTTCACCTGTTAAAACATCAAATTCCACGATACGATCGATCTCATCTCCAAAAAATTCAACTCTGACTGCATCTTCAAATGTAGAAACCGGAAGGATCTCCAACACATCCCCCTTAACTCTGAAAGTACCTCTCTTAAAGTCAAGTTCGCTTCTTACATACTGAATATTGATCAGGTCATCAATCACCTCGTCTCTGTCCTTTATCATCCCTGGTCTCAAAGAGATCATCATCTCTGAATAGCTTTCTTTGCTACCAATTCCATAAATGCAGGAAACACTAGATACAACGATCACATCTTTTCTCTCGATCAATGCTGCTGTCGCGCTATGTCGTAATTTATCAATCTCATCATTGACCGATGAATCCTTCTCTATATAAGTATCGGTAGATGGAACATAGGCCTCTGGCTGATAATAATCATAATAGGAGACAAAATATTCCACGGCGTTATGTGGAAAAAACGCCTTAAACTCACTATATAACTGTGCTGCTAACGTCTTATTATGTGCCAAGATCAATGTCGGTTTATTCAAATTCTGTATAATATTCGCCATTGTAAATGTCTTACCTGAACCAGTCACTCCAAGAAGCGTCTCAAACTGATTCCCATCTTGAAATCCTTTGGTCAGCTTCTCGATTGCCTGTGGCTGATCCCCAGTTGGCTCATATTCTGATACTAATTCAAAATGATCCATATAACTTCTCCCTTATGAAATATCTCTTATCTTTTCATCTATGCATGATTATAACAAAGTAATAAAAAAAAGTACAGAACTATTCGAATGTTTGTTCTGTACACCAATTATTCTGTGGAAACATACATATCACAATTCTGACTATCGCTGATATCCATATTATAACTTCAATGATCACGGGTATTTTAAATTCTGGGAATGTAAATTTCCAGACATACATCAAAATAATATAAAATATTGTCATTGTAATAGACGATACTTGTAATCCAATTCCCAACTGACGCTTTATTTTATCGTTACCTCCATCACATCTGGAACCTGTGGTTTGTAATTATTTTTCATTTGCATTCTCCTTATACTTTCGTGACATGCTCCCACCACTTAAATCCCTGATTTTGAAGTGGAGGCTTCTTGCCTCTTCACGGATGTTGATCGCTGCATTATGATCTCTGTCCATCTTATTTCCACACTCACAGTGATAGACTCTTTCGGATAATCTCAACTCTTTCTTTATCCTTCCACATTTACAGCATTTTTTACTGGAAGGAAAGAAACGGTCTACCATTCCCCACCGGGTGCACATAAAATAAAGAAACACTAGTTTTAACAACTGTCTAAACTAGCGTTTCTTTATTTAAAAAATTATTTACATGTTTTGTTTTATAATACAGTTCTTTCAAAGCTTTCTGTACAACTGCTGCAGATATGTTTTTGATTCTGATATTTAAATGATTCGTCAGATGATGACTTTGTGTCCATCTAATCTTCCTGAATATCTATCTTTACAATTCTTATTTCTTCTGTAAAATAGAAAGCGCTTTATTTAATTGTTCGTCAGCTTTTGTCTTCGTATTATCTTTTACTTCGACATCTGGCTTGATTCCTTTTTTATGAATGTTATGTCCTGCGGGTGTGTAATAAGATGAATAAGTCAGTTTCACATAAGATCCATCACCAACTTCAAAGAATCCCTGTACTATCCCTTTTCCAAATGTTGTCTCTCCAACCAGCGTTCCTGCTTTATCGTCTTTGATCGCACCAGAAAGGATTTCTGCTGCACTCGCACTGTTACCATTAACTAATACACATAGCGGCATATCAAGCTGTTCATTCTTTGTGTCTTTGTAATATTTCTTATTACCATTCTTATCTTCAGTATAAACAATCGTTCCTTTTGGAAGGATCTGTCCTGCAATATCCACTACACTTGTCAGTAAACCGCCAGGATTATCCCTAAGATCTATGATCAATTTCTTTGCACCTTGTTTCTTAAGACTTTTCAGTCCACTTCGAAACTGGCTGACTGTTACTTCATCAAATTCGGTGATCTGAAGATATCCGACTTTATCTTGTAACATCTTTGTTTCAACTGTTGGATTCTCAATCGATTGTCTTGTAAATGTATAAGTCTTTGATGTCTGATTTCTTGTAAATGTTAATTTAACTTTCGTTCCTTCTGCACCTTTGATCTTCTTAACAATATCATCTAGTGCATCCGATGTTTTTAATTTATAGTTTCCTACTTTTGTTAAAATATCCCCTTTTTTCAGTCCACTTCCGTCTGCCGGGCTTCCTTTCACTGGTTTCACAACTGTTATGATCCCTGTCTTTATATCCTGTGTAAGATATATTCCAACTCCATAATAAACACCACTTGTAGATTGTTCTAATTCCTTAAAATCATCCTCTGAATAATACGTGGAATAGACATCTCCCAGTCCTGCAACTAAACCTTTGTAGGTACAATCTTCCAACTCACTCTTCTTAACAGAACCTTTATAATATTTATCAATGATCTGTTCTATACGATTAATCTTTCTTGCTGTCTGTAAGGTCGTACTTGGGATTGCATAGGCACGATAAAGAAAAAATCCTTCCACAATACATACGACAACAAGTAGTCCTACGAGTATTTTTGAAAACTTCTTCATGAAATTAGTTCCTTTCTATTTATGTAATGACGTTATAAGTAATTTTGAGGATTTACATAATTTCCATTCTTTTTCACAACAAAATGCAGATGTGCACCAGATACCATACCAGTTGCTCCGGATTTTGCGATCGTCTGTCCTCCTGACACTCTTGCCCCTGAGGATACTAGAAGTTTGGAGCAATGCAGATACATCGTTTCTAGTCCATTTCCATGGCTGATCTTTAAGTAATTGCCATTGTATGCATTGTATCCAGCATCCACTACTGTACCAGAAGCTGCTGCTACGATCGTTGTTCCAGTCGAACATGGAATATCAATTCCAGCATGCAGTTTTCTGACTCCTGTAACTGGATGAATTCGGTAGCCGTACCCTGATGAAATACTATGACAAGACGGTACCGGCCAACTCAGATTTCCTGACGAAACTGTTGTTGCTGGCGATGTTGTCGTTGTAGTTTCTTTCTTGCTTTCGGTCGTAGCCTTTGATGTTGTACTTCCTGTCATATTCTTTTCTGACTGTGCTTTCGCTGTCGTATTGTCTGCATTACCGTCTTTCGCCGATGCAAGATCCATCTCTTCTTGTCGTTTTTCCTCTGCCTCGAACCATGCCAGTAACTCTTTATCAGATGCTAACTGTTTCTGGTAAGAAGCTAACTTAGATTTCTTCTTCGCAGCTGCCTGATCCAGTTTTTCTTTTTCTGTCTTTGCCTTAGCAGTCAAAGTCTTTGTATTTTGATAATCCTGTTTCAGACTCTTCGTTGCCATTCGGATCTTATCTTCCGTTGTCTGTAATTGCAGAAACATGTTACTGTCATATTTGGAGATCTTTGAAACATAATCAGCTCTTTTTAAGAACTCCTGAAAATTATTTGCTTCAAAAATGACTTCCATATATGCCATATTTCCATTTTCATATAGAAACTTAATGCGCTTACTCATGATCCTTGACTGATCTTCTTTGGATGCCTTTGCCTCTTTTAATTCCTGTTGTGTCTTCTTTAACTGTTTCTGTACAGAAATAAGCTTCTCTTGACATGCCTCATACGCATCATTGCTCTTTATCATTTTCTCATCAAGATCTTTGATCTCCTGCTGCATCTTGCGGCTTTGTTCTTCTAATTTCTTTGTTTCCTGCTTTACCTGTTGTTTTTTGGCTGCAGCAAACACTGTCGTCATAGGCAGATTCGAAGCGATCATGGCTGATATTAATATCATAATGATCCCCGCCTGATATCTTCTTTTCATGAGTTCCCCTTCCTAGACTTTTAAATACTTACGGATCGTGATAGAACTTCCAAGCAATCCGATCACGATTCCTACCAACAATGCTAACGGAAGTAAGTATAACATAATCTGCTGGATCGGTACAAATTTCATAAAGACTGTAACAACATGAAACTTATCATTCATCCAGTTGATAATCCCTTCATATCCTGCAAAAATAATTGCTGTTGGAATCAATGACCCCAAAATTCCTATGATCATTCCTTCTGCCTGAAATGGTGCTTTAATAAATCCATTCGCCGCACCGATCAGCTTCATAATTGAAATTTCCTCTTCTCTGACTGCAACTCCAATAGACACTGTATTGCTCACGAGGAAAATAGAAACTGCCATTAAGATCAGAATGATCCCACCTGCAAGATACGTTCCCATTGTATTGATCTTCATCATTCCTTCCGCTGCTCCTTCAGAATAACGGACTTTCCTGACACCATCAATCGTCTCTAAATGCGATACTACCTGTTTGTATGATTTTACTTCTTTTAATGTGATCTCATAGGAATCTGATTCTTTTAGCGGATTGTTCCCTTCAAATCCTTCCAGAAGCTCTTCATTCCCTTGAAATACATCCTTCTTATAGCTTTCCCATGCTTCTTCAGCAGATACATACCGCATCGTGGCAATATCTTCTTTTTTCTTTATTTCTTCCCCAATCTGATCTTTTCTTTCTGCAGAGATACCTGGTTCAAAAAAAACAGAAATTCCTACAGACTGTTCCATCTGCTGCATCGTTGACCTTACATTCAATGCTACAGATAAAAATGTTCCTAACAAAAAGACACAAGCAATGATCGTTCCCAGTGATGCTAATGAAAACATCTTATTCCTGAAAATATTCCTTGTGCCCTCTTTGATTCCATACAAAAATCTTCTAAATATCATAGGACCCCCTTATCTCATCCTGTTCTATATGTCCATCTTCGATCAAGATCACTCGTTTACCCATCTCATTGACCAACTCTTTGTTGTGCGTAACAACTAAAACTGTTGTCCCACTCTTATTGATCTCTGAGAGAAGCTCCATGATCCCTTTGGCTGTCACAGGGTCCAGATTCCCAGTTGGCTCATCAGCCAGCAATAATACTGGGTGGTTTACCAAAGCTCTTGCGATGGCCACTCTCTGCTGTTCTCCTCCTGACAATTCATTCGGAAAAGCATTCATGCGGTCTTTCAGCCCCACCATCTCAAGCATATTCTCAACCTGACGCTTAATATATCGGCGTGGTACTTCCACAACTTGCTGTGCAAATGCTACATTCTCAAAGATCGTCCGGTCTTTCAGCAGACGGAAATCCTGAAATACCATTCCCATCTGCCTGCGGAACTTCGGCAGATTCCTCTGTGTCAGTTTCTTATAATCCTGACCGTTTACTATGATCTGTCCACTTGTCACATCAAGTTCTTTCTGTAAAAGCTTCATCAGGGTTGTCTTCCCTGATCCGCTCTTACCTACGATGAAAACAAATTCGCCTTTCGCAATGTCTAATGAGACATCCTCAAGTCCTATATTCCCTTTATTATATTCTTTCGTTACATTTTTTAATGTGATCATCATATTCTAGTCCATTGTATCCATATGTTTCATATATTTTACTACCATCAGTGCAATTTTAAATGCGATTGCATCTTCAAAATTCCTCAGATCCAGATTCGTATTCTTCTGAATCTTATCCAGACGGTATACGAGTGTATTTCTATGAATAAACAACTGTCTAGATGTTTCTGACACATTCAGATTATTCTCAAAGAATTTATCAATCGTTGCCAGTGTTTCTTCATCAATGGAGTCTGGAGAATAATCTCCAAACACTTCACGGATAAACATCTTACATAATGGAAGTGGAAGTTGATAGATCAGTCGTCCAATTCCTAACTGATTGTATGCGATCACACTCGCATCCTCATAGAAGATCTTGCTGACTTCCAATGCGATCTGTGCCTCTTTATAAGATCTTGATACATCTTTGATCGTCTCTGCAACATTACCGATCGCAATCTTGGCATCTTTGATCCCATATTCATTCAGCCCTTCTTTAATCTCTTTTGCATGCTGAATAAACTGTGCCTGTCCTTCATTCCCATTCACTGGTGTTACATAAACGATACTCTTCTCGTCCACTGCCGTAATAAAATCTGAATCTGCTCCGCTTTCAACCTCTTTCGTAGCTTCTAACAGATTCTGATCCTTCTCGTATTCTGCCTGAATCAAAAATGCAACTCTTCTCTGTTCCACTTCAATATGCAGCTTCTTTGAGCGGTTATAAATGTCAACCAATAATAAGTTATCTCTCAACAGGTTCTTTACAAAGTTCTCTTTATCCAGTCTCTCCTTATATGCAGTCAAAAGATTCTGTATCTGCATCACTGCAAGCTTTCCGACCGTATATGCATTCTCGCTCATTCCAGTAGCCAGAAGTATATATTCCAGTCTCTGATCATCAAAAATCTTAAAATATTGAAAACCATCGATCACCTGGCTCTCTGCCATAGAATCTGCAAATTCTTCCGCATGTTGTGCTAATGCATCGGTTATCTCCATTGTTGTTACAACTATACGCCCTGACAGATCTAAAATACACAGATCGATCCCGGTTACTTCCTTCATTCCATTAATTGTCTCTTGTAATATCTGATTTGAAATCATCCTTTATCAACCTTTCATATTTGCCGTTCAACCTTTTCTTTTACTATACAGCATTTTAAACAAAAAAAAAAGAAAAATTTAGTGATTTTTTTATATCATTGTCTATTTTATACAAATATCTAGCAGAAAATCTTTATTTCATTGACCATAAATATCTCTTTTTAGCCGTAACCCATTCATATAACAAAGAAAAACATCTCAATGGTTCCTGAGATGTTTTTCGTGATATTTTATAATAATATTTATGAATGTATTTTAAATCTCGTCTTCTGATCCAACAATTATACAAATTCTTGCACCGCTGTCAACACTTCCAACTTCATATTCTGGATTCTTAAAATAACTTTTCAGATCCTGTCCTAAATCTTTACTTTCTACTATGATCTTTGTATGTGTTAAAACACCCTGTCTGTTTGTTCTTACAGATCCTACACTGTATCCGTCACTTGCCAGTTTATCTTTCCATCTTCCTGCAAGTCCTGAAATTCTTGTTGAATTCTGAATCTCGATCGTTATATTCTTTGAAGAAGATGCTGAACTATCAGATTTGGTTGTTGTTGACTTTGCTTCTGTTGTGCTCAATGCCGAACTTAAGTCTCCTTCTTCTGATAACATCTCATCAAAGACTCTCTTGGCTTCTTCTGTATCTAATTCAAACTTTCCATTGGATTCTGTTCCATCTAACACTTTGAAATTTAAGTTCTTATCCTTAATTCCATGCATTCTCTCAAGACTTGTCGCTGCTTCTTCATAAGAAGCATCTGTCTTCACCGCATCAAAATAATTCTGTGCATATTCACGATATTCGGATAATGTCTTATCATTCAATGCAGATGCAACTGCCACGCAGATCTCTCCAGTAATTTCTGCCTGCTTGTTCTTATCTGTAAAAATATCACTCTCACTTAATAATGAATAGATTGCTGTTCCATTCAGGCTGTTCTCCCCAGCACTTAATGTTACATATTTATCTGTAGAATCTGTATAAGCCATTGCTTCATCAAATTCTATTTTGACATCTCCTGCCTGATTCATCAGTTTCACAAACTTCTTATGTGATATCAGTTCATAGGAATTAATAGAAATTCCCAGTGTCTTCTCAACCTGCTGTCTTAACAACTTTCCATTCTTTCTTGTTGCTTTGATCACATCTGCAACCGTCGCTTTGCTAACGCTAGTTCCCAGTGTCTGTTCGACTGCCTGTTTTCCCTTCTTCGTCAATGTAAGATTCATATCTTGTCTAAGTGGTACAAAAATCATCTCCTGATTCTTGTTATGATATATTCGAATCACAATGGAATTTCCTGTCTGGATCATTCCAACGTCTACTCTTTCTTTGCTTTCTTCTTTTAACTGCTTTGCGATTTCTGCTTTCTTGTCTTTCTTTAATTTATTTGAAAAATATGTCTTAAATCCAAAAAAGCTTGCAACTCCACCGATGGCTGTCACCAGTATCACTGCAAGAATCCTGGCAAATATGGCTTTGGCACCTAATTTACTTTTCTTCTTCTCTGCCATGTTCCTGCTCCTTCCGTTTATAAACTTTGTTTAGTATAACAAATTATTCGATTTATTTCAACAATCCTCTATGTTATAATTCTGTATAATCGCCTTAATATTTTCTTAATCTGCAACATTTCTCATCGTTGATCAGATTGATCATATCAAGTGCTAAGAAATTTTATAAGATTTACGAGGTATTTTCTATGAAAACAGTACTCATAACTGGCAGTTCCAGAGGAATCGGACGTGAAACTGCCATATATTTTGCACAACAAGGATGGAACGTGATCATCCATGGCTTCCGCCATCCTGAAAAACTAGAATCCCTAAAAAATGAAATTCTTGAAGAGAACGTGTCTTGCTTATCTTTTTGCGGAGATATCAGTGATCCTTCTTTTGTAGACGAAATGATCAAACAGTCCCTCCTTACTTTTTCTAAGATCGACTGTCTTGTAAATAATGCCGGAATCTCTCTGGTGGGATTATTTACAGATGCAACGGTAGATGATTGGAATCTGATGATCAACACAAATTTAACTTCTGTTTTTACAACCTGTAAAAATATCGTTCCCCATATGCTTCATCACCATGAGGGAAAGATCATCAATATTTCTTCCATCTGGGGAGATGCCGGCGCTTCCTGTGAGGTTTTATATTCTACAACAAAAGGTGGTATCAATGCTTTTACAAAGGCTCTGGCAAAAGAGGTTGCTGCAAGCAATATTCAGGTAAATGCGATCGCTTTTGGGATGATTGATACGGAGATGAATGCGGAGTTTGATGAAGAAGATCTTGCCTTGATCAAAGAAGAAATCCCTGCGGACTATATTGCCAGTCCAAAAGAAGCGGCACAGATGGTTTATCATGTGGCAACGTCCCCTGCTTATATGACAGGACAGGTTATTACATTCTCTGGGGGATGGTATTAAATTTTAATTTGCTGGTTTGATGACGGAAATTA
>UMKN01058611.1_pt1 | contig 16206 bp, 19 predicted proteins | sample 1966321 | NCBI WGS metagenome assembly UMKN01 (sample SAMEA4836177, study PRJEB28245) | human gut metagenome | biome: gut microbiome; material: fecal sample | place: Denmark | collected 2008
ACAAAGAAAGGAAGTGAAGGGATACAAAAAAGAAAATAAAATAAAGTACAAAAAGTACTTGACAAGTGACCGTACCTGTGCTATAATAAAGGTACAAAGAAAGGAAGTGAGAAATCAATATGAAACCAATAAAAGCGTTTTACATGGATAACATTGAAACCATAAAGGAATTAGAGGATAAGTTATATGATTTAACTATGAAAATGGAAAAAGAGTGCGGTAAACAGGATTTTAATGAAAAGTTGAATCAGGCTTGGTCACTTTTATATGAAGTATGGAAAGAGGATAATTAAATAGAAGGTGAGAAGTTATTATGAGATTGAGCAAAAAAAGCACAGATTGAAGCTAATAAGGAAGTTTTGGCAGCAGTTAATCGTTATAATGAAGAAGTAAAAGAAACTATTTTACATCACGGTACACGCCTTAGAACATGTCAGGCATACGTCTATGAAACACCTAGTTTCTACGTGCTGAGAAGCTACAATACAGTAGTAGCGATTATTGAGAAAAGTAGTGATATTTGTTACGACTTTCTCAGAGCTGTTTACGGTTATACTAATACATCAGCGCAGCACATTTCAAAATTTGATAAAGACTACGGTCGTGGTACATGGGGTTGCAAGGAACGTGTAACTTATCGTGAAGTATAAGGGGGTATTTATATGAATATAGGGTGCGTGGTTGCCACGATTACAGTTTCAACACTGTACACCCTTTAGCACCAACAAGGTGCAGAAACTAAATAAAATAACAATAGAAAAGAAGAGGTATTACTATGGCAAGAGAAAAAATGGTAACAAGAACACTAACCCAGACAACGGCAGAAGTTATGACGATTGATGTCACATCGGCAGAAGTACAGATACGTGAGTACACTATCGGTGGTACTTATGACACCAACGAACTATTACTTAAAAAGCTACAGAAGCTTTTCCAGACAGATACATTCAAACTTGTAAATATCAACAGTACCACGGTAGAAGATTTACTTCTGGGAATGGCAGAAGAGGACTTTATCAGATACGCTACAGTTCTTCCACCTAGAAGTACTAAAAAAGAAAGTGAGGAGAGTTAGCATGAAAAAGTCAATTTACATATTCTAAGAATGTATAAAGTTAGTCAAAACTAACAAGGGTGCGTGGTTGCCACGATTACAGTTTCAACACTGTACACCCTTTAGCACCAACAAGGTGCGGTAACTAATCAAAATAAAACTAGAAAGAAAGAGGGAACAAAAATGAGTAAACACTATGTAAAGTTAGTAAAGGAAATGATTAAAGAGGACATCAAGAATCAAGTATCCATATCAGTGGTAAACGGTACTCTTGTGGTAGACATCTATGTAAATCACTGTTTATGTTGGCACACAGCTATACCACGTATTGAATTACGAGCCAGTTCATATATGACAGCGAAAATCGTAGCAGACACGATCAAAAATCAATATAAACAGTTCATTTTGGATAAGTATTTTGTTCAGAAAAAATTCAAATAATACTTGACATTTAGATTGCCATATGCTATTATATAATTGTAGCAAGGTAATAAATAAAAAATCCAAGTTACGTTTGCCATAGGTGGTGTAGGCTTCAAACCAACTATGCCACCTGCCCCCTTAGTAGGTGTAGTTTATTGGTAAAATGCGTGATTCTTAAATAAACCTATCATCGCTCATTCACGTGAAACAGGTTCAATTCCTGTCACCTGCTCTAGTGTTTTATAACACTAAACTATATCTTGACGTTTTTTAAAAAATAAAGAAAGAGAGGAAGAAAAACATGGCAAGAGTACCAATGGTAACACGTACAATTATCACAACAAAAGTAAACGTAATGTGCTTAGACATTGAGACAGGAGAACCTTGTAACAGGTATGTAGTAGTTCCGCGTACTTACAAGGACGACGAAAAGCTTCTTAAGAAAGTGAAAGAAGTTCTTGAAACGGAAACTTTGAAACCGGTACACATTGTTGACAAGGAAGAGATTGAAACTCTTTACGGCATGTCAGAGCAGGAGTTTATTGAACACGCAGAAGTTCAGCCACCTAGAAAAGTAGCAGAAGAAAACGTAACAGAATAACAGAAAAAGAGAGGTAAAATAATATGATAGAAATTAAAGCTTGCAGTAGAGAGTTTACAGATATTGAACAATATCTTATGACGATTGCGCCATCAATCACTTCAATGAAAGACGTACCAGATGGCACACGTATCACCGTTAGTGGTATTTTGACATTCGAAGACATCAAAGACGCAACTGGTGAAACGTCAGAAATTCTTTCACTCATCACACCAGAAAAGAAAGTATATACCTCTCAGTCAGCAACGTTCAAACGTTCGATTAGAGATATTTCAATTATTATGAAAGGTAAATCGTTTACAATCGTAAAAACATCTGGAAAGACGAGAGCAGGTCGTGACTTTATCAACTGTGAGTTAGATGTAGAAAGTCTTAAGTAACATACAAAATATTAACAGCGTGTACTTTAATCGGTACACGCTTTTTTAGACAAGAGGGTGTTTTTTCATGGCAAAAAGAAAAAAGAAAGTATCAGCGTATACACGTAACAGAAATCGTATCAACAGCTACATAAGAAGATTAAACAAAAAAGGACTTATCACTGACCTGTATTTTCCAACAGAAAGAGAATTAAAACGGCAAGGGATAAAAGGTGCAGAGTTAACTCGTTACACCAATGAGTTGAAAAAGGTAACACCAGATATATTAAAAGCTGAAACCATTCCAATACCAAAAACACCTCAGAACTTTAACGAAAACGGTGATTTAAAAGTCGGTGATGATGATATGTTTAATAGGACAGTAATAGCAGACATAAAAAATAACATATCGCATTACCCAAAAGAGATAGCTGATAAAGTTACTTCTTTAATTGACCAGTTAATCACACAGCAGGGTGTAGATGATGTAGTAGAAGCTATCATGTCAACACCAGATTTGCATTACTATTTGAATAAAAATAAATATGACAGTGAAGCATCATTGGAAGATTACGCTACAGGAATTATAAACGCACTACCTAATGCAAGTGACCAATATAAAATGGATTTAGCTGACGCTTTCGAGTTCAATGAAATTGGGTATACAATTGAAGATTAAAAAGTACAGATATTTTATGTGCGACTTTGAAACAACTGTTTACAAAGGACAAGAGTTCACAGAGGTATGGGCGTCTGCTTCGGTAGAACTATTCACAGAAAATGTTAGTATTTTTCACTCGATTGATGATCAGTTTAATTACTTTGTAAAGCAAGATTGTAATATCATAGCTTATTATCACAACTTAAAGTTTGATGGTACATTCTGGTTATCATATTTGATGATAGATAAAGGATTTAAACAGGCATACAGAAAAACAGGTGAAGCTATAAATGAGGTAGAGTGGTTGCATGAAAAATTTATGGAAAACAATTCCTTTAAATATAGTATTTCAGATAAAGGAATGTGGTACAACATTATTATAAAGGTAAATAACCACTTTATTGAAATAAGGGATTCACTAAAGCTTTTGCCGTTTAGTGTTAAAAGAATTGGTGATAACTTTGGAACAAAGCATAAGAAGCTTGACATGGAATACACAGGTTTTCGATATGCAGGATGTGAGATAACAGACAGTGAAAAAGAATACATTGCTAATGATGTTCTTGTTGTTAAAGAAGCACTTGAAATTATGTTCAACGAGGGTCATGATAAACTGACAATAGGTTCTTGTTGTTTGGAAGAATACAAAGAGATATGTAAGAAATCACTCAAGAACCAGTTAGAGTACAAGGAAATGTTTCCAGACGTATATAATGTTAGTATTAACCCTACAGAATATACATACGAAAATGCCGGAGATTATATAAGAAAATCATACCGAGGTGGTTGGTGTTATTTAGTAAAAGGAAAAGAAAACCAGATAAAAACAAATGGAACTACAGCAGACGTAAATTCATTGTATCCATCTATGATGTCATCCGAATCTGGAAATAGGTATCCTGTTGGCAAACCTTGTTTCTGGAAAGGAAACTATATTCCAGACGAAGCTATAGGAGATAATAAGTATTATTTTGTTAGAGTTAAAACAAGATTTTATATCAAGAAAGATAAGTTACCATTTATCCAGATAAAAAGTTCTTACTTATATAAAGGTACAGAAGCACTGGAATCGTCAGATATTTATGACAGTAAAACAGATTCTTACTTTTCATTCTATAAAGATAATGACGGTATATTAAGAGATACAAGGGTTGAATTAGTCTTGACAATGACAGATTACCAGTTGTTGAAAGAACACTATGACTTAGTTGATTTTGAAATACTTGATGGTTGTTGGTTTTACGCCTTAACAGGCATCTTTGATGAATACATAGATAAGTACAAACACCAGAAGCTTGTTAGTAAAGGTGCATTGCGTGAGTTGGCTAAACTTTTTCTTAATAGTCTTTATGGAAAAATGGCATCTAGTAAAGATTCATCATTCAAACTGGCATATGTGAAAGATGATAAAACTATCGGGTTTTTACCAGTTACAGAATCAAACAAGAAACCTGGTTATATTCCTGTTGGTTCAGCTATCACAAGTTATGCAAGAAACTTTACTATCAGAGCAGCACAAGCGAATTATCATGGTGTTGATAAAGCAGGTTTTATTTATGCGGATACAGATAGCATACACTGTGATTTACCACCAGAAGAAATTGTTGGAATCAAAGTACACGATAAAAACTTTTGTTGTTGGAAATTGGAATCATGCTGGGATAAAGCAATATACACAAGACAGAAAACCTACATTGAACACATAGTTGCAGAGAACCTAGAGTCAATAGAAAAACCATACAACAATATAAAGTGTGCAGGTATGCCAAAACGTTGCAAAGATTTATTTGAATTATCACTGACAGGTGATGCTGATATAAATAAAGAATGGAATGATGAAGAAAAAGAATTTCTATTTGACAAATATAACAACCCTATTAAACGTGATTATAGTTCATTTAAAATAGGATTGAAAGTACCCGGAAAATTACGACCAAAGAGGATACGTGGTGGCGTTCTATTGGTAGATACATCATATGAAATGAGGTAAAAACATGAAGAAAATTATATGTTTATTGCTATTTTGTTTTACATTAACAGGGTGTGCGTCTGGTAACAAAGTACCAACTGAAAAAACTGAGTATAGCATAATACTTAATAGTGGTTCAGCTTTTGTATTTACATTTAAAGACCCTGATACAAACGTTTGGTATATAGCATCTGGTAAAGGCGTAACACCTAGACTTAATCAAGATGGTTCATTATATGTAAAATAGTAAAAAACAGAGGGAGAACTAAGTTCTTACCCTCTGTTTTATTTATATCTATAACCCATGTGTTAATCATTGCGTTCAGCGAAAACGACAAGTAACACAGGCTCTATACTTTCAAGAGTGCTATCCTATGTTCTCAATGTTAATCGCATGAGTAGATATACTTAGTAACTAAGTGCACTTAATGTGGCTTCTTTGCATCTTAAATCTTTAAACCTAAAGCAACCGCGTTCAAACAAATATCGAAGATTATTCAAAAAGAAATCGTTACGTTTTAACATAACATAATTGATTTCGTGGTCGTCAGTAGTTACACTGATTTTTAATCCAAAGGTGCGATCTGGTCTATCATCACAGTATAAGTAGCCATTCTCAGTAAATTCTCTTATACCAAAATCACACCCTTTATATTTAAGAGTGCAAAGGTATTTATTTTTTCCAGTAGGTCTTTCAATAAAACTCTGGTTATCATTCAAATAAACACATTCACTACTATATCCAACATAACTGTCTTTCTTAAAAGCTCGGTTGAATCCACTGGTTTTCTGTGCTTCGCTTGCTGATTTATTGAATCCCTGTTCTAATACAAACCCGTCACCACGTAAAAATTTTGTATCTTTATGTAGTCTAGCACTAATTTCCATTTTTGTGTAATATGGATTGATAAGACTGACAGGATTCGCAATCATATACACAGGTACATAACGAACCTGTTCCCCCTGACCTCTTGCAATAGACGTATGAATACTGATGAACTTTCTTACTTCATCAGGGCAGTAGTGATTAGATTCACTTTGAAATTCATCAAACTCTAGCCTAGAAATATCAGCAAATAAATGACTATATTTTTTCAACTGGTCGGCACTGTTTAAACTGATAGCATACCCACAGCTTTTTTCGTCTAAGAATAACTCATGGAAGATTCCACTTGCCCGTCTTTTTGATGTCATAGTGTGACCTGTGAAGAACAAACTTCCTATATCTTTATAGAATTTATCTACCACATTATCAAGTTCATAATTATAACGGTAAATAAGACCGAACTTTTCACTTTTATCAAGAAATCTGTTTATGCATAGTCTGCTAAAATAGGTTGTCTTTCCTGCACTTCGGTTGGAAGTAACCATATAGATTTCTGGTTTGTTACCGTTGATATCTAACATTGACAATAATTTAGTACCGTCATAATATTTTGGCATATCAAAAATCTCCTTTTCATACTTAATTATAACATGTCCATTGATTTTTTGCAAGTATTGTGATATAATAAAATTGAATTAAATAAGAAAGGAGATATCATGAAGGACTTATATCCGATATTTGTAGCGTTAGGGTTTAACGCCCTAGACGTGCTAACCGGTATTGTGTCTGCCATAAAAATTAAAGACATTAAATCCTCAAAACTACGTGATGGTCTTTTCAAAAAAGTGGGTTTTATTTTCTGTTATTTTACGGCATGGTTAGTTGATGAATACGGTGGTGTTATAGGGTTCAAACTAGGCGTTTCAATATTACCAGTTATTGTGCTATACACTTGTACAACCGAGCTAGTTTCAATACTAGAAAACATATCCAAAATTAACGCAGACCTTTTACCGAGCAAACTTATGGAACTTTTTCACATTTCAAACACCAGAAAGGAGTAACAAATGGCTGACATTAACAAAGCTGTTTCTTTCATGATTAACACAGCAAAGGACAATATTCATGGTTATGACCAACAGCACAGAAACGGTCCAGATTATGACTGTAGTTCACTGGTAGGGACAGCATTAAACTATGCAGGTTTTGCTGTTTCACCGTATTCATGGACTGGCAACTTAGAATCACAGTTAAGAAAAGCAGGGTTTGTAGATTGCAAAGCACCATGGAAAGCAGGTGACATTCATTTAAACAGAGGAAACCACGTATGTATGAGTATCAATGAAAGCCAGATAGTTGAAGCGTCAATTAACGAAAAAGGAACAGCCACAGGCGGTAAAACTGGTGACCAGACAGGTAAAGAAATTCAGATTACTTCCTATTATAATTATTATCTAGGTTGGGATTTACACTTGAGATTTACTGGTGCAAACACAAACAACAATAAAGGCTATAATGTTGAAGAAATAGCCCAACAGGTTATTGCAGGTAAATGGGGTGTAGGTGATGAGAGAAAAAGACTCTTAGAAAATGCAGGTTATAATTATGATGAAGTACAAAGTTATGTAAACGAACTCTTTACAAAAGGTGGTTACAAGTCGAACGGTGAAGTTGCAAGAGAAGTTATCAAAGGTGTGTGGGGCGTAGGAAAAGAAAGAAAAAACAGACTTGAAAAAGCAGGTTATGATTATAACGAGATTCAAAAACTTGTTAATCAGATGTTAGGCTAATACAATGCCAGACATAAACAAAGCTTATTCATGGGCAATCGAAACGTGTAATGCCCCTAACGTGGGATATAGTCAGACATATAGAAACGCCCAGACCGTAGGTGGCATTACATATTACGATTGCAGTTCTTTTATCAACTACGCACTCTTAGCAGGTGGATTTACAACACCTAATTACGCACCAAAATATAACGCTTTTACAACTTATACCGAAGCAGACGTTTTACTTTCACTAGGTTTCAAGGAAGTTGATACCAGCGGTGAATACTTAGCGGGTGACATTGGTCTTTCAGTTTCCCATACAGAAATGTGCTATAAAGGCGGTAAGGGAAAAGGTGTGTTCATGGGAGCACACACAGACAACGCACCATTAGCACATCAAGTTAGCATAGGTTCAACAACTGGAAATCAAAATTATGAAACATCATTCCCACGGTTGTTTAGATACGGCGAAGGTGGTGCATCTGGTTACGGATGTAGTGCATACGTTGTATCAGCAATATGTGGTAATATGTGGCAGGAAAGTGGTGTAAACCCAGGAATGTGGGAAGGACAGAATGTTAGTTCATTTACGAGTTTAAATGTTGGTTTTGGGCTAGGACAATGGACAAACACTGGTGGAGATACGCATGGTAGACTTTATAAGTTACATGAATGGCTCCAAGAAAATGGGTATAAAGACGATGATGGTAACGGACAACTTCAATATTTAATTCACGAAAATGTATGGTATTCCAGAGATGAAGCTAGTCAATATGCCACGTTAACAGATTTTCTCACTTCCAGTAGTACAGATTTAGCTGAATTAACACATGCTTTCAATGTAGGGTGGGAAGGTATTCATGATCACACATGGGATTTCCGTGTGACCTACGCAGAAAAATGTTATGAGTTTATTACTAAACATGCTAATGACACTTCAATCAACAAATGGTTTTCAAAAAATGAGTTTTTGTCAGTTGACGAAAGACTCAACAATGCCGTTCTTATTTACAGATTCTTGTCGGCAGGCGGTGGTGGTGGTGGAACGCACACTACAAAAAAGAAATCAATGCCAGTTTGGATGATGCTAAAATATCATTATTAAGTTGAAAGGAGGTGATTAAATGGCAGTAAAAACTAGAGAGGAAATTCTGGAAAGTTTCAAAACAAGATTAGGAGAAAATCCTGACGATGAATCCATATCGTTTTTAGAGGACGTTACCGATACACTTGATGACTTTGAAAAAAGAGCGAACGGTGACGGTACAGACTGGAAAAGTAAGTATGAAGAAAACGATGCAAATTGGAGAAAGAAATACACAGAAAGATTTTTCTCAGATGAACCAGAACCAGAACCAGAACCAGAACCAGATAATACCCCGACGACATTTTCAGATTTATTTAAGGAGATTTAAAAGATGGCTAGAAGAATTGCTAACAGTACGCTAAATGCGTCTACAATTGACATTATGAACGTTATCCGACAGAACGCTTCATATGATTATCAGCAGAACGTACCTGCTGTTGCAAAGGCAAGTGATATTCCTAAAGTCGGAGAAGTTATCTACGGAACAGCTGCTTTCGCAAACCAGTTTATCAATGCACTTGTAAACAGGATTGCTATTGTGCGTGTGCAGTCTGCAAACTTTAACAACCCTTATTCAATTCTTAAAAAAGGGTATCTTGAGTACGGTGAAACTGTAGAAGATATTTTTGTATCAATTGCAAAAGCAGTGGACTTTAGTGCAGAAAAAGCACCGAAGAGAGAGTTCCAGAGAAGTATTCCGGATGTTCGTTCAGCTTTCCACGTAATGAACTGGCGTGTAATGTACCCAGTGACCATTCAGGACGAAGATTTAAGACAGGCATTTCTTAGTATTGATGGTGTACAGAACCTTATTGCTAAGATTGTTGATGCAGTTTACACAGGTGCAGAGTACGACGAGTTCCTGCTCTTTAAGTACCTGTTGATTAAAGCAATCAGTCATGGTAGAGTGCATTCAATCTCAATCGGTAATGGTAAAGTACTTACAGAAAGTGCAGTTCAGTTTAGAGGTACTTCTAACTTATTACCATTTATGTCAAGTGAGTTCAATGAAGCAGGTGTTAAAACGAACACGCCTAAAGAAAGACAGGTTATTTTCATGGACGCTATGTTCAATGCACAGTATGATGTAAATGTACTTGCAAGTGCTTTCAATATGGACAAAGCGGATTTTATGGGCAGGCTGTTCCTCATTGATAACTGGTCAGAGTTCGACAATGAACGTTTTGATGTTATCAGAGCTAATTCTGATGGTATCGAAGAAGTTACTACAGAAGAACTTGCACTGATGAAAGATGTAAAAGCTGTTATTCTGGATGAAAACTGGTTTCAGGTTTATGACAACAATAACAAATTTGCAGAGAAGTATGTGGCATCAGGTTTGTACTGGAATTATTTCTATCATACATGGAAAACAGTTTCCAATTCTCCGTTTGCAAACGCTTGTGTATTTGTAACAGATGATACAATCGCATTACCTACTTCAATCACAGTACATGTGAATGCTAAGGACGAAAGTGACATTGCTACGGTATTTACAATCAGTCCAGACTTAGACGGTCAGAGTCTTGAACCACACAATGTCAAATTTATTCAGACCAATGAGTTGACCACAGCAGGTATCGCAGTTCAGCCTTATGGTGGCGTTCTGATTCCTACCAATAAGATTGATACAAATATTACGCTTGTGGCAGAGATTAACGGTACTAAGTACGCAGCCGCTACACCTATTACTGGTGCTACAACTGTTGGTACAGCTATTACATTAGATAAAGGGTAATGATAAGGATGTGTGGTGGTATTAAGTTACTGCCACACATCATTTAGAAAGGAATTTATTATGTATATATATCCTCAGACTAATATAAAGTTACTAAAAGATGTGCCACTAGATACAACATATGACCACACATTATGGTTTGACAATGCAAGCGCGCAGTTCGAATATTTCAGTGCGTTGACAAAGTACAATATGAATAACTACAGTTATCAAAGGGTACAAAAAGGAGTAACAAGAGTCGGCATTAAAGCTGACAGTCTTTATGATTGCAACTACATGATGTTTCAAAATTCAGCTTATGGTAATAAGTGGTTTTATGCTTTTATCACAAGTGTTGAATATGTGAATGACGTAACATCTAACATCAGTTTTGAAATTGATGTCATGCAAACATGGCTATTTGACTGTTCACCAGATTATTGTTTTGTTGAAAGAGAACACTCAGAAAGTGACCAGATAGGTGCTAACATTATACCAGAGAACCTTGACACTGGTGAGTATGTATATAATGGGTATGGTAAATTAACTAAAGTTCTTGACCCATTGTGTATTATATGCATGGTATGTGACACGGCAGAAGACCCAGACGGTACACTATATGACGGTATTTACGGTGGGTGTACATTATTTGCGTACAATGTAGATAAGAAAGGTGTTACCGCATTGACCAAAAAATTGCAAAGCTATAACCAAAAGCCAGATGCAATTGTTGGACTTTATATGTGCCCTGTTATAGCTACGGGTGAAGCTATTCCAGATGACGGGGTGCAATTACTGTTTTCAAAAGGTGCTTATGGGTTTGACATTTCTGTTCCTGCCTTAACAACAAAGGATACTCTTGATGGGTACAAACCTAAAAACAATAAACTGTACACTTATCCATATAACTATTTATCAGTAGAAAACGGAAAATCTACTGCCAGTTTTAGATATGAATTTTTTAACAATTTAACTGTAGCACTTCACGTTGATGTTCCGGTTACAATGCCAGTACAAGTAGCATTAAGACCAAGCGGGTACAAGGGTAGTAAGGTTGGTACAACTCTTAATGGTGAATCATTGATACTTGACGATTATCCAATGTGCAGTTGGTCTACTGATTCTTTCAAAGCATGGCTAGCACAGAACGCACTCCCATTAGCAACCACAGCTACGGCAGGTGCATCTGCTCTAGGATTGTCTGCTTTAGGTGTAAGTTTTCCACCGCTAGGGGTACTAGCAGGAGTTGGAACTGTAATGAATCTTTTATCGCAGGGGTATAAAGCGTCTATTGCGGCTGACGTGGCAAGAGGGAATATCCATAGTGGTAACGTTGATGTTGCAAGTGGAAAGAAAACTTTTTGGGGTGGTAGAATCAGTGTAAGTCATCAGTATGCAAGAATGATTGACGATTTCTTTACTAAGTTTGGGTATGCAACTAAGAGAGTAAAAATTCCTAACCGTAACAGTAGACCACACTGGAATTATGTAAAAACTGTTAGTGCTACAATGACAGGGAGTGTCCCATCTGATGACATGAAAAAAATTTGTAGTATCTATGATAACGGTGTGACATTCTGGAAACATGGATATGAAGTTGGTAGATACGACTTAGACAATAGTCCAGTATAATAAGGTGGTGATCAAGTGGGACGAAGAAAGCATAACATTTTTGACGAAAGTTTGATATTAAATAACCTTACTTATCGTCAGTATTTAAACAGATTAACAGAACTGGCTATATCCATGTTTGAGTGGAAGAACCTGCCAGATACAGTTGATGCAAGATATCTTGAATTACATCTATTTGAAACTGGTTGCATGATTTATTTCAAAGACGATGTAATAGGGGACTTGTGTTTAAACTGTATCGTTAACGGTAGACTTGATGTTTACGGCAATCCTTTACTTAGGCGAGCGTACAGTGGGTACAACAATTACCAAAAATTACTAACTTATAAAGATAGCGTTATTATCTGGAATAATTATTTGCATAGTAACAGTATTCTTGACGTTGAAATGTTTGCACGAAGATTATACAACATTGATAGAATTATTGATGTCAATGCAAATGCACAGAAAACACCAGTGCTGATACAAGGTAGTGAAAAACAAAGGCTTACTCTTTTAAATTTATATAAAGAGTATGACGGAAACGCACCTTTTATTTTTGGTGACAAGAATCTGGATATTAACTCATTGAAAGCATTTAGCACTAATGCCCCGTATGTATGTGATAAATTGTATCAGTTAAAAACACAGATATGGAATGAAGCGTTAACTTATCTCGGTATCAGCAACATCAATATTCAGAAGAAAGAAAGATTGATAACTGATGAAGTTACGCGAAATCAAGGTGGCACTATTGCTAGCAGATATAGCAGGTTAGAATCACGTAGGCAAGCTGTTGAAAAAATAAACAAGATGTTCGGTACAAATATCGAAGTAAATTACCGTGAAGATTTTCAGCAGGTTGGTGACGATAATCAGCCAGAAGATCCGGGTGCAGATACGATAGGTGGTGCAGGAAATGAGTAAATATACAACAGAAGTTAGGTACATTTGTGAAACTGATAGCGGATTAGATAAAAGTGTTGGATTTAACTCGGTGGATGACGTTATTTCAAAATCATGGGATAAGATTTTTACAAGTAAAGTGCATTTCTTTGATGAAGATTATAGAAAGATACTTTGTTGCAAAATCTTAAAGCACTATTATTTAAGAGAGATAGGGTGTGAAACTGTTGGTATCTGGAAACTTTGGGTCAATACAAAGCTTGAAGAAATAATGCCTTACTATAATCAGTTATATGAGAGTGCTAAGTTAAAGTTTGACCCATTCCATGATGTTGACTTAACCAGAAAACATAACAGAACTGAAAACGAAAAAAGCACAGACAATAGAAGTAGTAATGGAAGTAGAGATAATAACAGTACACAAAACACAAGTAGTAACAAAAATAGTAGTGCAAATGGCGAAGAAAAAAACTTATTCAGCGATACACCTCAAGGCGGTTTAGTTGGTGTTGATAACGAAACCTATTTAACAGATGCTAGAAAAATTAACACTAGAAATACCGGTAATGAGAGTATAAGTGGTAATTCTACTGAGAAAAGCGGAAGCACTTATAAAGATAGTGAACAAAGTAGCGGTAATGTTGACACTACAGAAGATTATATTGAAACCATTGTAGGTAAGCAAAATTCAGAAAACTACAGTTCGTTAATTATGAAATACAGAGAAACTTTCCTGAATATTGATATGCAGGTTATTAAGGAATTTGATGAACTATTTTTTGGGTTATGGTAAAAAACGGAGGTATTTAAATGGATAAACCTATTGAAACATTATGCTTTTATTGTCAAAAAGTTCTACCAATGGTCTATGATGAAAGTTTAAGTTACTATGAATTAAGTTGCAAAATTAGTGAGAAACTTAATGAAGTTATTAAAGCACAAAACGGTATTCCGGATTATATTGAAAAGAAGATTAAAGAATACATTGAAAGTGGTGATATTAACTCTATTATTGCACAAATTTTAGCTAATTACAATCTTAACGTTAAATTCCCGCCTAGCGGGTTAAAACCTGCAAGTGGTGATGGGACATCAGATGACACTCAAGCTATTCAGGCTTGTATTGATTATGCTTCACAGCATGAGGGTATGACTCTATTCTTCCCAAACGGATCGTACTTAGTCAGTGAATTAACTTTACATGATACTTTATCAATGTACGGTCAGGATAGATATAATACTAGATTGGTAGTTAGAGGTGGAGTTAAAAAAGCAATCATTAGCGGTACATTAAGAAATCTCTCATTAACAGGGTTAGGATTTGACGGTAATGGTGATATACAAGTTAACAACGTTGATATTATCGATGTTAGTTGTGATAGCTGTTCTATTAGTAACTGTTTCTTTACTGATGGCTATACATTACTAAAATTAAATTCTAAAGTACAGTCTGACATTTCTAATTGTTATTTTGAAAGTGCAGTTGTAGAATCAGCTAACTTAACTGGTACAGGTGTTAGACTTACTAACTCTATGTTTAAGTCTATATCAGATGTTAAAGGAAAAACATTCTTAAATGTGAAATGTGATAATTCTATCATTGACAACTGTATTCTCGATAAAGAAGTTAAAGACCCTTTAATTATTAGTGGTGAAAATAATGTTGTAAATGTAATGTATAATTACCCTTACAATAGTAAACAGGATTACGGGAATAATAATGTAAAAATTTATCACAAATACGAAGAAAGTAAAGCGGATAAAAAAATTTTTCATGGTACTGATTTTGTTGTAGATGCTAACTTAGTTTATTCGGCACCTGCAATCGGTGATAGTTTCTATGACACCGTTACAATGAAAACAGTTAATACAAATAACTTGTATAAAGTTATGGTGGAAAATGAAACAACAGGTACAATTCCAACTAGAATTTCAGAAGCTGAAAAAAATATCACAACTAATACTAACAATATCAGTGCAAATTCAAATGAAATTACGGAAACAAACAAAGCTCTTACAGATTTTAAAAAACAAACAAATGATAATTTTACAACAGTTAACGGTGACATTACAAATATCAACAAAGAAATTGAAAAAATTAAAGGAATTGAGGGTATTCGAGCTAACCGCAAAATTATTATTGCATGTGATAGTATTGGTATTGGAACAAACCCAGACGGTAATGTGACAGGATTTACTGAAATCATTAGACAGAAAATGGGGCTAACAGCAGGTACTAATTTCTTCATCTGTGGCGGAAATAATTTTGGATTCAACACACCGAGTTCAGCTTTTAGATGGTTAGAGGGTATGAAAAAAGTTGTTACACCAGATGATAATTCTATTACAGATATTTATGTCTTTGGTGGGGACAATGACGACACTGAAATTCTTGAAATAAATAACATTACACCAATATTAGCACAAATAGAATTGTTCTGCGATTATTGTAAGACACGTTTTCCAAACGCTCAAATTTCTATTGGAATGATAGGGTGTAAAATGAATGGTACACCTTATAGGCTAGCTGCTGTTAAAAATGCATATAGCAGATGCGGGACATACGGCGCAAAATTTATTGACAACTGCAATTACATTTTACAAGACTTATCACTCTTTGCTAGTGATAATATACATCTAAAGCAAGAGGGACAAAATCTATTAGCTGATTATTTGTTATCTGTTATACACGGTGGTGAAGTATCAGTTGTAAAACAGTATTACGGTTTTGAGCTGAACAAGACAAATAAAATAACACCAGTAAATAATACTAAATTTACTTGTATTCAGTGGATGTTTAATAATATAAAGCATTGGAATTTTGACCAGTTAAGATTTGACCTTATAACGCCTACTGTCATTGGTGATGGAATGGACATTGAAGCGTTTACTTTTAATACGGGATATATTTGTGGTGATAATTCATATAACGGTTGTAGATTTACTACAACAGGTTTTGGGTATTTTGAGGACAACCAGTATAGAGTAATTACCATTCGATTTAACGTTATTGAACGTAAAATTGTTCTAAGTATTGCATGTTTAGATGGAACAGGTTATCCATCAGCTAAACTAAAAGGTATTATTATACCAGCGTTTGAAACACAACAGGTATCAGATATGTGCTAATTTTGAAGAGAGGCTATACTTTTTAGCCTCTCCTATTTTTATTATTTACGGTGCAAATGATAAGTGAGTTGATAGCTAAAATGAAAACGGG
>UMKN01057420.1_pt1 | contig 15741 bp, 16 predicted proteins | sample 1966321 | NCBI WGS metagenome assembly UMKN01 (sample SAMEA4836177, study PRJEB28245) | human gut metagenome | biome: gut microbiome; material: fecal sample | place: Denmark | collected 2008
GTAATATGAGGAATGCTGTGTAACTCAGCAAGGGAATGGCTTATTCGTTGTCGTCCTTGTCGGCTGGTTTGCTCCACTCTTTAAAGGACGGAACTTTTGGGTAAGATTTCAGTTGCTTTTTCATTTTGCGGATGGCAATGCTGTAGGGGTTCAGGGCGCCGGACAGGTACAGCCCCGCGGCAAAGATAAAGAACACGCTGGCAATCAGCATAAACGCACGCTGCCCCACATTGACGGCCAGCAAAAAGGTGACCGTCGAGCCGATCACCATCATTTCCGCGGTGGCATTGCCCTTGCGGCGCTGCTCCTTCGGGGTCAGGCGCACATCCTCCAAGGCCATCAGCCAGTTCATCTGCTCGTCTGTGATGTTCAGCTCGGATTTATAGCGGTGCAGATTGCGGCGGGTCTCGGCATCAGCGTTCTTGTAGGTCTCACTCTTGTGGTAATCCTGTACCGTGGGGGTCTGTTTCTTTGCCATTTGCTTATCCTTTCCGTTTTGCGGGGGCCGGCAGCTGCAAAAGCACCAGCGCGGCGATCTCGCACACAATGCCGGCTACGCCGAATCCATCCATCTTCTGCCCGAACAATACCAGCCCGAACAGCGCGGCGGCCACAGGCTCAAAGGTGGCGGCAATGGACGCACGGCTGGCGGGGATGGTTTTCAGTGCGGCAGTGTACAGCCACTGTGCCGCCAAAGAGCACACCAGCCCCAACCCGAGGTTGGCGGCCAGCGCACCGGGCGTTGTCAGGATATAGGCAACGCCCGGCAGCTCACCTGCGGCGGCGGTAAACACAAGGCTTGCCGCTGCACTGAAAAGGAACATGTAAAACAGATTTGTCATCGGGCTGTACTTTTTCAGCTTGGTGGCCAGCAGAATATTCTGCAGCGTATAGCACAGCGCGGCACCGAGACCGTAGGCCACACCGCCCGCATCCAGCGTTACGCCGCCTGCCACGCCGCTGACTAACGCACAGCCCAGCAGGCTGAGCACAAGGCACAGCCCCTTGCCGGGGGTGAACTTTTCATGCAGGAACACGACGCTGAACAGCATGACAAGGGACGGCATAAGGTAGATGAGCACGGCAGCCGTGCCCATACCAACAAGCTGGATGGAGTAGGTGTAGAACAGGCCGAACATAAACAGCCCCAATGCACCTGCCGGGACGAACCAAACAAGGTCCCGCAGGTCGATCTTCAGCGCGGCGGGGTTTTTCGCCGCCAGCCAGATGCCTGTCAGAATGGCCATCGAGGCCATACGCACGAGAGTCATTTGGGTGCCGTTTACGCCGTAGGCCGTCAGGATATTGATAAAGATGCCGTTTGCGCCCCAGCAGGCCGCTGCCAGCAGCACCATCAGCACTGCTGCTGTTTCCTTTTGTTTCACAGTCCGTACTCCATTGTAATCGGATATTTTGCTTTTGTCAAAAAGCTTCCTTAGCCAAGGTCCTCGCCGTTAGAGGCGGTGACTTTCTTGTACCAGTAGTAGCTGTCCTTCAGGCTGCGCTTGCCGGTGCCGTTAAACTGGTTGTCGTAGTCGACATAGATGAAGCCATAGCGCTTCTCGATCTCGCTGGAGGAGCAGGAGATGATGTCAATGGGGCCCCACGGATAGTAACCGCGCACATCAACGCCGTCCTTGACCGACTCGACGACCTGCTCAACATGCTTGCGCAGATAGTCGATGCGGTACGGGTCGTGAATGGAGCCGTCGGCCTCGACCTTATCGTAGGCGCCAAGGCCGTTCTCGGTGATGTAGAGGGGCTTCTGGTAGCGGTCCCAGTACTCGTTCAGCGCAATGCGCAGGCCGAGGGGGTCAATGCCCCAGCCCCAGTCGCTGGCCGGAATGTCGGGGTTTGGCACCTGACCCAGCTCGGAGTGCAGATACGGCTCCTCGCCGGACAGGCGGCTGTAGTAGTAGCTCAGCGATACGAAATCGACCGTGCCCTCTTTCAGAGCCTCCTCGTCGCCGGGGTAGAAGTTGATATGAATGTTGTGCTCATCGTAATAGCGCAGGGCGTAACCGGGGTAGTAGCCGCGGACCATGATGTCGCCGTACAGATATTCCATCTGGTTGTGGCGCATATTCCAGTACACATCCTCGGGGCGATGGCTGATGGGATAGGTCAGGTTGGAGCAGAACATCATGCCGATCTCGTTGGCAGGGTCGATCTCATGGGCAATCTTGGTGGCCTTGGCGCAGGCGACCATCTCATTGTGGACGCCCTGATACTTGGCCTCCAGCAGGTTGTCGACCTTGTCGCTGGCAATGCCCAGATGGTTGAAGCTCTCGTGGATGATGAGGTTGATCTGGTTGACCAAAATCCACTTATGGACCTTGCCCTTGTAGCGCTTGAACAGCACCTCGCAGTACTTCACAAAGAAGTCAACGACCTCGCGGCTGGCCCAGCCGTTGTATTTCAGGGCCAGATTCAGCGGCATCTCATAGTGGCTGACCGTGATCAGCGGCTCCATGCCGTTGGCAATGATCGTGTCGATGAGGTCATCGTAGAACTTCAGGCCCTCCTCGTTGGGCGTGGCATCATCCCCGTTGGGGAAGATGCGGGCCCAGTTGATGGAGGTGCGCAGGCTGTTCATGCCGGTGCCTGCCAGCAGCTTGATGTCCTCCTTGTAGGTGTGGTAGAAGTCGATGCCGCGGCGTTTGGGGTAGAACTTGTCGTCCTCCGCCATGGCGCGCTTGATGTATGCGGTGTCGATCTCCATGTTGTAGCGCTCTTCCGGCGGGACGTCATACTGGCTGCGGTTGATGTCTGCCAGGCACCAGCCCTTGCCGCCCTCTTTCCATGCGCCCTCCATCTGGTTGGCGGCCAGTGCGCCGCCCCAGAGGAAGTCTTTCGGCATACCGTTGTATTTGCTCATCTTTTCCATTTTAGATTCTCCTTGTCAAAAATCAGCCCTGCACCTTAGCCTCAAGGTCAGCAAGACGCTTTTCATAGTTTTTGGCGATCTTCAGCATACTCTTGGTCATGTTGATCTCGACCTGGATCGTCATAAGGGTATCCTGTGCGTGGGCAAACAGGACATAGTAGCCCATCTTCTCATCACCGCCGCGAATGTCGCCCTGGATCATCTCGGTCTGAACATTGTGGGCCTCGGCCTGCAGCTTGTCAGCCTCCTTCAGCTCAGCCTTGGCTTCGTCCAGCTCACCCTTGGCAATGTGGTCCATAGCCTTGCTGGCGTGCAGGCGAGCGTCACCGGAGCCCATGATGATATCCATGGCCTTGCCCATGACATATTCGTCTTTTTCTTCCTGGGTCATACCCGTCATCGGGCTCTTTTCCTCTTCCATAAAAATGCTCCTTTGTATTCGTTACGGTTAAATCGTGTGACTTATAGAATGTTGTGTGACTGCGCCCTGATGAAAATACCGCCCGGTCGAGTAGAGCCGGCCGGACGGTACTATTTCATAATTTCAACTTACAGATCAAGCGGCACCTGTAAGCGTTTTGCGGCTATCAGGCCTTGATGGCGGCAGTCTCTTCCTTGACCTTCTGGTCGTCATAGGCCTTCACGAACGGGAACCAGATGACGGCAGAGAGAACAAAGGTCAGGATGGCGAAGATCACGCCGGTGATGCTGCCCTGCGTGGAGATAAAGGTGCTGATGGGGTACGGGCAGTACCACAGGTCGAACTGGATGCGCGGGATGGGGGCAAACGGGATGACCTTCGTGAAGAGGTAGGTCACGATGGGAAGGATGATGCCCTGAATCCACATAGGCAGCATCAACAGGGGGTTCCAGGCGATGGCACCGAAGATGATGGGCTCGTTGATGTTGAAGATGCCGGGCACAATGCAGGCACGGCCAAGGGCCTTCAGCTCGCTGGACTTGCAGATGGTCATCATCAACAGGCAGAGGGACAGCGTGCAGCCGATACCGCCGATCCACAGATAGGTGCAGAACATGAAGGTCTCGGTAAAGATGCCCAGGTTCTGGTAGGTGGCAACGCCGGCAGCGACCAGCTCAAGGTTGGCGGTGATAACAGCCAGCTTGACAGGCTCATCAACAGGGGTAAGCACCCAAGTGGAGATACCCATGGAGTAGATGAAGCACTTCAGGAAGCAGAAGAACACGAAGCCGACAGGAGAGGTCAAAGCACTCTGCAGCGGCATAAAGACGGCCTGCACAGCACCGGCAACATCGACACCGGCGACCTGAACGATCAGCCAGCCGCCCGCGATCACAAGCGTGATGGGCAGCAGGGAGTCAAACCACTGACGAACGAAGTCGGGAATGGCGGAATCCTCTTTGAAGAAAGAGAACTTAGCGAACGCACCAAAGACCAGACCAACGATAATGCCGGTGAAGATGGCAACGAACATACCGTTGGCACCGTACAGGGTGTGGCCCTGGCCCATTTCCTCAGCAGACTGCGGGTCGATGCAGATCATAAAGAGCATCATGCCCGTGAAGCCCGCGAGGATGCGCTGCTTACGGAAGCGCTTTTTCTCGCAGTAGTTAAAGGGGATCAGGAAGGAGGCCATCAGGCCGATTTTGCTCATCGTCCAGCCGAAGGGAGTCCAGAAGCTGGGCAGAGCGGGAATGTAGTCGTTCAGGATGGTGCCGACGCAGAAGATAGAGCCTGCCAGAATGAAGGGCAGCAGCTGCATCACCGAGTCCTTGATGACCACGACCCAAGTCAGGTTCGTGATCTTTTGCAGTTTCGGCGCGAAAGAATTTTCGAGCCATTTAATGAGTTTATCCATTGGTTTCCTCCTCATTTATGCTGCCGATGGTCGGCAGCACTATTTAGTGCAGGGCCGCTTCCCTGCTTGGTACCGTAGAGTATCAGGCCTCACCGAACATGCCAAGGATCTGATCCAGCGCAGCATCGCCGTTCAGGCGTGCGTAGGCAGCCTGCTCAATGACGCCGACCTTGACATCATAACCCTCGCAGATCTCTTCCATCTCGGGCAGAGTAGAGGCGAGGTGAGGTCCGATCATCAGGCAGTCGATCTCATCGACATAATCCTCAACAGTGGACTCGCTGCGTGCATTGACAGTGATGGACAGGCCGCGGGCTGCGGCAGCCTTGCGGATGTTGGCAGCCATAAAGCCGGAAGATGCGCCGGAACCGCAGACGAGCAGAACATTGTGCTTTTTCATAAGTTGTTTACCTCTTTCGTGTTAAATTCCTCATATTTTTGCGGGTCTTCATACCCAGGACCCTTTCTGTGTTTTCAGCATACTGCAATTTTTTGCATAGTGCAACCCGACTTTTGCACACCGTTGGTGCAATCTGTCAATGTGCAAAATAATTGCACACCAAAGTTGTGCACTCTGCTTAAAAAAGCAGCTTTTACAGATTTTTGCAACAGAAAAAGCATACTTTTTGGCATTTTGTACGGCTTTTTGCAGACCCCCTGTGAAAATTGCCGCTTTTCTTTTGGGGCAGGGTTGGGGTATACTATGAATATAAAAGTAAGGCAGGGTGCCCCACCCTGCAATACGGCAGTTACAGCAGCGCCCCGCCCGGAGAGAAAAAGCCGATTTTCTACCACACATTCAACGAAACGAAAGGATCCACCGTTCATGGCTAGCAAGCAGAACCAGCTCGTGCAGACATTGCTGGATCAGAACCAGCAGCTCAACGCTACCCAGCTTGCCAATTCGCTGGGGGTATCGGTGCGCACGGTACATAACTATATCAATGCAGTCAATGCGCAATACCAGGATGCCATCGTCTCGACGCCGACAGGATACCGCATTGCGCCCGCTATGGCGCAGCAGATGCTGCACCAAAGCCCGAACGACATCCCTCAGAACGCGCAGGACCGCTGCACCTACATCCTGAACCGCCTTGTACAGAAGGGCGGCAGCCTGAACCTGTACGACCTGTGCGATGAGATTTATATCAGCGCAACGACCTTTCACGGCCTGATGGGCAAGATGCGCCGCCTGACGCGGGAGTATGACCTGAGCCTTGCCGTCAGCGGGGACACCGTGACACTGACGGGCAGTGAGCGCAACAAGCGCCGCCTGCTCAGCGGACTGTTGTACCATGAATCCGCCAGTGCGTTTACAAGCACGGACTCCCTGCAGGCAGCATTTCCCAGCATTGACATTGAAAAAATACGCGCGGATGTCATGGATGTGTTGAACGAAAACCACTACTTCATCAATGACTATTCACTGCTGAATCTGCTTTTTGCACATTGCCATCGCCATAAACCGTGTACAGAACGGCTGCGTTTACACGGAAGCCCCCAGTACTATGCACCCGCTGGACCCGCAGAATGAAAGGCTTGCGCAGGAGCTGACCGAGAGATTGGCCCGTAATTTCAACATTCGCTTCTCTGCAGCCGAACAATATGAAATGGCGCTGCTGCTCGTCTCCCGTACCTCGATGCTGGACTATGCAGCCATCACGCCCGACAACATTGCAGACTATATCGGCAGCGACTGCACCGACCTTGTACACCAGCTCATCAACACCGTAAAGGACTTTTACGACATCAATCTGGACGAGCCGGAGTTTTTCATCCGCTTTGCGTTACATACCCACAATCTGTTGGTGCGCGCGCAGAACAGGAGCTTCTGCAAGAATCCGCTGGTCAGTGAGATACGCCAGAGCTGCCCGCTGATTTACGATGTGTCCGTGCAGCTTTCGGGCATCATCCGCGAAAAGACAGGCATCACGCTCGATGAGGATGAGATCGCCTACATCGCGCTGCATCTGGGCGGTGCGCTGGAAACGCAGAAGGAACTGGCAAACCGTGTGCCCGCCGTACTGTACTGCCCCAGCTACTACAATATGGACAGCAGCCTTGCGGACCGCATCAGCCGCCGCATGCAGGGTAAAATCCTGCTTACCAACGTATTTACAAAAGAGAGCCTGCTTGACCAGCTTACCGGCAGTGCGCTGGTCATCTCCACCGTGCGGCCCCACAGGGTATTGGATATGCCGCTTGTGCTTATCTCGCCTTTTTTGACGAACTCCGACATTATGGCGCTGAACCGCAAGGTGGAGGAGATCAACACGCAGGCGCGGCGTGAAAACTTCCGCCGCAGCCTGTCGGCTATCCTGACGCCGGAGCTGTTTGAAACAGGCTCCCATTGTACCACGCGGGAGGAAGTAGTCCACCACATGTGCAGCCGCCTGCTGGCGCTGGGCTGCACGACCCCGGCGTTCGAGGCCGCCGTCATGGAACGGGAGAGCATTTCGTCCACGGCGTTTGGGCAGTTTGCGATACCCCACACGCTGAAAATGTGCAGCCCGCGCACCTGTATGGCCGCATATGTCAGCCGCACCCCCATCTGCTGGGACGACACAGCTGTCAACCTTGTGATCATGCTGAGCTTCAACCCCAATGACCGCAAGATCTTTTACGATATTTTTGAGCCGCTGTCCATGATCCTGCTGGACAGCAACAATTTGAAGGGTGCCCTTCTGTGCAAGGATTACGCCGCCTTTATTGATTTTCTGGTGGAGCGTATGGAATGATCTTGCCGCGCAGCCATCACATAGCGCGGCGTTGACCAATCGAGAAAGGAAAGAATTCGGGATGATACAGTTTCACACCTTGGTTGCCAGCGATCTGGACGGCACCCTTCTGCCGGAGGGACAGACCGAGCTTCCCTGCGCCGTATTTGACGAGATACGCCGCCTGCATGACTGCGGGGTATTGTTCTGCGCTGCAAGCGGCCGCCCCCTTGACGCTCTGCGGGAGCTGTTCGCCCCCGTGGCGGACGAAATCGCCTATATGTCCGAGAATGCCGCCTATGTCTGCTATGGCCGCGAGCTGCTGCATACCATACCTATGCCGCGGGAGCTTTGTGCCGAGTTGGTCGCCTATCTGGGAACGCGCACGGACTGTGTATCCCGTGCCTGCACTACGACAGGCCGCTATTATTTTGTGCCAACTGCTGCCGCCCAAGCGAATCTGGACGCGGTGGGCGTTGAGTTTGGGAACTGCCGTATCGTGAAGGACTTCAGCGAGGTAAAAGGAGATGTGACCCAGATTTCCGCCATCTCCGCAGGGGATATGAACATCCCGGCCAAGGAAATCCTGCCCCTCTGGCAAGACCGCATCGGTGCCGCCGTCACGGGCGAGCACTGGCTGGATTTTACCGCGGCGGGCAAGGACAAGGGGCTGCATTTGCTGTGCGCGTATTTCGGTATCCCGCAGGAAAATACATATGCCTTCGGTGACAGCTACAACGATGCCCCCATGCTCCGTGCGGCGGCGCACCCCTATCTGATGAACATTGCGCCCGCCGATTTAAAGGCAGAGTTTGCCACGCAGATCGATGACGTGACAAGTGTGCTGAAAACGCTGGGACACTGAATAACGGCCTTTGCGGCTTTTCTTTACCGGGGCGGCAATGCCGGGCACACCTGTTTGAGAGCGTCAAAAATAAGAACAGCCGCGGGGCGATGCAGCTTTGGAACGGTGCTGCTATGGAACGTGCGTCAGGGGAAGCGCTGTTTGTGACGGAACTTAGTATGATTTACAAGCGCAATGTAATGTTGTCAACTATACTCGACAAAAACGCAAGAATATGATAAACTATACTTGACAAAACAAACTGCGTTCCTCGGAGGCACACGCTATGAACCATGCACTTTTAAAATCCGTCATCTACGACCAACATGAATTTATCCGTGATTTTCAAATCGTGCCGCGCAATTATGAGTTTGAGGAAAACGGCAATTATGTGCTGGTAGGTCTGCGCCGTGCGGGCAAGTCCACGCTGCTGTATAAAATTGTGCTGGATCTGGTGGCGTCCGGTGTGGATTGGGAACAAATCGTCTACATCAACTTTGAGGACGAGCGCCTGTCGGAGTTCACCGCCGCGGACTTCAACGACCTGCTGTCGGTGCAAAGCGAGATGAGCGACAAAAAGGGCTATTTCTTTCTGGATGAGGTGCAGAACATTGACGGCTGGGAGAAGTTTGCCCGCCGCATGGCTGATGCAAAAGAGCATATCTACATCACGGGAAGCAACGCCAAAATGCTGAGCCGCGAGATAGAAACAACGCTGGGCGGACGCTTTTTTGCCAGGCATATTACGCCCTATGCCTTCGGAGAGTACCTGACCGCCTGCGGGATACCCCACAATGAACCGGCACTGCTGGGCACCAAAACAAACGGGAAAATCCGCGCCGCCTGTGCGCAGTATCTGCAATACGGCGGCCTGCCGGAATCACTGCTGTACAAGGCAAAGCGGGAGTATATTTCCGGCGTATACCAGAAGGTGCTTCTGGGCGACATCATCACGCGGAACAGCATCCGCAACGACTACGCGGTAAAAATCTTGATAAAAAAAATAGCGGAGTCCGTCCGCAGTGAGATTTCCTATTCCAAGCTGCAAAAGACCTTGCGCGCCGTCAATGTATCGCTGGCCAAGGAGACGATTGCCGACTACATCCGCTATGCGGAGGATGCCTATCTGCTGTTCCATCTGCAGAACTACTACGCAAACCTTGTCGAGAAGGAGAGCTACCCGAAGTTTTATTTCTCCGACAACGGCATTGTAAGCCTGTTTCTGGACCGGAAGGAATCGGTGCAGCTGGAAAATATGGCGGCTGTAGCGCTTGCACGCGCCTATCCGGACGATGTGTATTATCTGAAATCCGCAAAGACGGGAATCGACATTGATTTCTATGTGCCCTCCATCGGTCTGGCCGTACAGGCAGCCTATTCCATTGCCGGGGATGCCCGCGAACGCGAAGTCGGCAGCCTGAAAAAGCTGGCGCAGAATTCGCAGGGGGCCGCGCGGCTCGTCATCGTGACCTATGAGGAAGAAGAAACCATTATCGAGGACGGCGTGACCATCGAGGCCGTACCGCTGTATAAGTTTTTGCTGGAGCTGGAAAGCGGAAAATACGGTGCAGCATATTAAATTATAAAACGCAGGGGAGATATTATGTCATGATGACATAATATCTCCCCATTTGCGGTAACTATAAACGAAAACAGGACAAAACAGCAGACAAATATGTTGCGTAAACGGACAAAATGAAGTATAATACATTTGAAAAAACGGACAAAACGATTTTTCTAGGGGGGCATCCGGCATGGAAAACAGCAGCAATAGTACGTTACAACGAACCGCTGCGAAAAAGATACAGGTTTTTTTGCAGAGCAATACGCACAAGGCGCTGCTTGTTACAGGGGCGCGGCAGGTCGGCAAAACGACCCTGATCCGCCAGCAGGGGCAGGAAGCCTTCCCGAATTTTGTGGAACTGAATTTTTTGGAAAACACAGCCGCGCGGCAGCTGTTTGAAACAGCCACCGACAGCAGCGATTTCCTGCTGCGGCTCTCTGCGCTGGTGGGGGAAAAGCTGGTCCCCGGCAAGACGCTTATCTTTTTGGATGAAGTGCAGGAGTGCAAGGAAATCGTGACCGCCATCAAGTTTTTGGTGGAGGAGGGCAGCTACCGCTATATTTTAAGCGGGTCGCTGCTGGGCGTGGAGCTTAAAGACATTCGCAGCGCACCGGTCGGCTATCTTGACGTACTGGAAATGTTCCCGATGGATATAGAGGAATTTGCCCGCGCCAACGGCGTGTCGGATCGCATCTTTGACCATCTGCGCAGCTGCTATGACAAAAAGCAGGAAGTTGACCCGCTGGTGCATCAGAAGATGATGGAGCTTTTCCGCCTGTACTTGATCGTGGGTGGTATGCCGGCGGCTGTGGCTTGCTACCTGCAAGCGCATAATCTGTATGAAGTCGCCCAGGTGCAGCAGTCCATTCTGACGCTGTACAAAAAGGATATTGCCCGCTATGACCCGAAGGAGAAGCTCTATCTCGAGGATATTTTTGACCTGATTCCCAGCGAGCTGAACGCCAAGAACAAGCGGTTTATTTTAAAGGACCTGCATCAGGACTTTAAGTTAAGCCGCTACCACAATAGTTTTCTGTGGCTGGCCAATGCAGGCGTGGCGCTGCCGACCTACAACGTGGAAGAACCGACGCTGCCGCTGCGGCTGAACAGACAAAGCAACCTGTTCAAGTTGTTTCTCTGCGATGTGGGGCTGCTGGCGGCCACCTATGCCAACGGCATCCAGCTGGCGCTGTTGAACGGCGAAAAGAACATCAACTTCGGCGCAGTGTTTGAGAACGCCGCCGCCCAGGAGCTGGCCGCCCACGGCTATGCGCTGTACTACTTCAACAGCAAAAAGCAGGGAGAACTGGACTTCGTCATTGAGCACGAGGGCAATGTGCTGCCACTTGAAATCAAGAGCGGGAAAGACTACACCCGGCATAATGCGCTGTCTGGCGTGATGGCAAACCCGGATTACCACATCCCGGCTGCGTTTGTCTTCCACGGCGGGAATGTGAGCGTGAAGGAGAAGATCACCTATTACCCCATCTATATGATGATGTTCCTGCGCGAGCCGGAACTGGCGCAGGAGTTGACCTATACCCCGGATTTCGGGGTGTTGATGGGGTAAACGATAGTACGGTGTATCGATGGTTCGGGGGAGATATTATGACATGGTGACATAATATCTTTTTTGCCGCCTTCTTTTGTATCACAATGGTGATATCCTTATAAAAAAGGAGGGCGGCAATATGGAAAAGAAAATTACCCTGTTTCACGGCTCGGAAAAAATCATAGAGTATCAAACCTATCTGGAAATGATGGACGATGAGACAGACGGCATCTATATCAACAAGGCAAGCGCGGAGAGTTTGTATAAGATTTCCAAAGTGCTTGGCTGCGCGATGGAGGACTTGCTGGAAAAATAGAACAGCAGGAACTGTCCGGACAGTTCCTGCTGTTTTTATAGGGTCGGCCTGTGGGGTTGGTCGTCCCAAAGCCCCTTGGGCGGTTCCGTCAATACCGGAAATCCATCGGGTTGGAGGTACAGGACCCAGACAGATTATTGGTAGAGGATCTCGCCGGTGGGCGTGAAGAAGTCATTGGTAGGTTCGGCGCTGTGGTTGTAGATGTATCCATAAACGCACTGGGCGCTGTCCATGGCAAGGCGGCCATCGTCGGTGCGGGTGTAGGTGATCTGGTAGCCCACATCCTCCTGCGCGACGGCAAAGAAGGAGGGGAGACCGTCCTCGTTGAATTCAATATAAACAGCGCAGTCGGTGCAGGCGCTCAGAGCGTCGGGGGTTCCGTCATCTTTGAGAGTCAGGTCGGTGACCTCCGGCACATAGGGAGAGCCTTCCATAGCGGCAGCCTGCGCGGCGTCAAAGCTCGCGGAAGCCTTTCCGTCTGTATAGTCAAAATTGATGTCGTAATCCTGGGAAAAGTCGTCGTAGATGCCCAGCGTGATGTGGCTCAGGCGGCCATCCTCATCGTAGAGAAAATCGCCGTTGGCACCGCCAAGGCCGGTGGTAAAGCGGAATTCCCGCAGGCTCTCGGTCTTTTCTTCGATGGTATCGCTCTGCAGGGCCGGCGTTTCTTCGGGGGTGGCTTCCGGCGTGGTCTCCGGGGCGGTTTCTTCGACAACGGGCGCACTCTCGGCGGGGGTGGTGTCTTCCACCGGGGCCGCGCCGCAGCCGACCAGCAGGGTGAAGGAAGCGAGGGCGGAAAGAATCAGGGCGGACAGTTTACGGAAGTTTTTCATGCTATATTCTCCTCTTGCTAAGTTGTGTTTTGTTTTTCCTTACATCTACCCTATAGGGTCGGCGGGCGGAGAAGTTAAAGAAACTGAAAAAAATAAAAGAAAAAAAGAGGGCTGCTGCCCACTGCGGCAGCAGCCCTCTTAGGGAATATGCGGTTACTTGGCGATAGCGGCCAGATAGGCAGCTTCGTTCGCGGCGATCTGCTTCTGGAACGCAGCAACAGCGGCGGCGTAGGCGGCTTCGCGGGCATCTGCGGCGGCCTGGGCCTGCTTTGCGTTGGCGTAGCGGGTCTCGGGGGCGGCAGCCTTGTTGGCGACGGGCGCGATAGCACCGCTGCCGACGTAGCCCTTAACACCCTTGGCGCTCACAACGGTGGTTGTCTCATTGCCGCAGGTATCGCAGACATAGACGTTGCCCTTGCGGGTCCAGTTGTGGTAGCCGCACTTCTGGCAGGTGGTGTACTCGATGCCCCAGGTGCCGTTGGCCTTGGCCTCGTCGATCTCCCTCTGCTGGGCCGTGCGGGTGTCAACGGGGGCGGTGCTCACCGCTGCAGCGGCAGACGGTGCGCTGGCTGCGGCGGGCGTTTCGGCAGCCTTGTTGTCGGTGCTCGGCGTATCGACGCTGGGCGTGTCGGGCGCGGCGCTGCCGTCGGTGACGGTGACAGTCGCCTCGGCGATCTTGGCAAAGCTGCGGTCCGTCAGGGTCACGGTGCAGGTGCCGGGCATCATGGCCTCATAGGTGATCGTGCTAACGCCATTCGCGGTCTCGTAGCCGACCTGCTTGAGCACGCCCTCCTTGTCGGCCATGCTGGGGCCGTAGGCAATGTACTCGCTGCTAAGATTCCAGTCGTACATGCCGCCGGCAGGGACCGACATCGTCCAGGTCTCGCCCACGCTGATGGAGGCGGAATCCAGCTTGTAGTCCACGGCGGGCTCGGCGGCAAAAGCGCCGACAGCCATCACACAGGTCATGGCCAGGGTGGCGGCCATAGCGGTCAGTTTTTTCAGAAACGAAGTCTTTTTCATAACACATTCTCCTTTTTGTGACAGATAGATTTTTTCTTTGCAGGGAAACATCCGATCGGTTTGCTGCCTCCTTACACCATGACTATAGGGTGTGGATACGGCAAAGTTAAAATAAAAAATAAAATCCGAGAAAAATCTTTGAGCACTTTGCTGCAAAGCAGATATAATAAATATGTAGCAAAGAGAATAGCACAAAACAATTTAAAATAACAAGTTGAGCGGTTAGGTGTATTTTTATCATTTGGCTGCTTGCTTATTTTGAAAAGGAAGAAAAATAAATGGACAAATACGATGTCGAATACCGAATGTATTCACTCAAAAGCATTTGTGAGATTTTCGATGAGCTTTTGTCATATGATACGGGCGATGACTTTTGGAAACGATGTGTCTGTGAAGCCTCCATTCATGACCTCGAAACCGAAATGTGTGATGGAGAGGTAGAACAATGTCCGGAAGAAATCTCCTTGCGTGAAGCGCTGAAAGATGTTATTTTGCATCGTCTTGAACCGTACAAGGATATAAAACCATCCGTTATCAATGCAAACAAGGTCAATGAAATGCTCAATATTACATTGAGAAATTTCATGGATGACATGAAAATTGAGGATATGAACAGAGAAGACCTGCATTATTTGTGTGGCAGCTTCCGGTTCCTATTATCCAAAATGTGTCCAATTGCTTATTCTGCAAATTACAGCGAATATCTGAAAGATGTCAAAGAACAAGGTATCAAAGACTATGCAGATGAAATCGTTGCGCTGTACATGTTGATTGAACAATACAAAAAATATTAACTGGAACCAACCGCTCGCCTGACCGCGAGCGGCTTTTCTTTTTTTATTTGTCCAAAAGTTTTGGTTGGCCTTTAACTTCCCCCGCCGCATACCCTATAGCCTTTGTGTAAGAAACAAAACCCAAACACAAAGGAGAAAAAACATGAAAAAGATCACTGTAAATAAAACTCGTATCCTCACTGCTGCCGTCACGCTGTTGGCGGCTGTCTGCTGCCTGGCAGGGTGCGGCAGCAATGCCGTGCAGGAGGTCCCGCAGCCTGCCGGGACCTCCCGCAGCGAGGAAGCCACCCCCGAGACCGCGGCGCCGGAAGCCACGGCCACTCCGGCCCCCACACCGGAGCCGACGCCCGCTGTGGTCGTGCCCACCAGCGTGACGCTGGAGCAGGAGGGCGGCATCCTGAACAACGGCATGACCTGGACGCTGCATGCGACGGTCCTGCCGGAGGACGCCGCCGATAAGACCCTCACATGGACCTCCGCCGATGAGAGCGTCGCCACCATCGACGACAGCGGCGTCATTACGACCCACGCGCCCGGGCAGACCACCATCACGGCGGCCAGCACGGCGGGCGGCGTGTCCACCACCTACAACCTCGTTGTGCAGGAGGTCGTCAAGTGCAGCTACTGCGGCGGCACGGGGCATACGTCTGATACCTGCGCCGTAAAGAAAACGGCGGAGCAGCAGGCCGCGGCTCAGTCTGCGGAGCAGACTGGCGCTGCGCAGGCGGCTGAACAGCCCGCCGCCGAAGCCGCCCAGCCCGCCGACCCCGGCTATGAGGTCGACTGGGCAGGCCGCCGCATCTACTACGAAGGCGATGCCAACATCCCGGAAGGCGGTGTTGTTCAGCGCCCGGACGGCACCCGGTACATCAAGGGACCCCGGTGTGTGATCTTCGGGTATGACACCTGCCCGGAGGACACAGACCCCAGCCTGCCCGGAAACACCCCGTTCACCGGTGACTGTGTGTTCTGCGGTGACTTCGGGCACGACGTCTACCACTGCCCCATTCTGGACGAGCAGGAAAACCCCGATGCGTTCCTGATTGACAATTAAAAGGAACCTGCAGAATTTTTCTGAAAAATTTTCAGATTCTCTTTAACTTTCCCGCACACCGTCCCTATAGGGTAGATGTAAGGACAAACAAACAAAAACTAAGGAGGAAAATCCTATGATCACCATCAACAATAAATCCCGTTACTTCTCCGCTTCCGAGGATATGTTCCCTACGATGGAGCGCAACTTCGCATGGCTGTTCGGTATGCAGACCCCCGAGCAGGGCTGGAAGGCCGCCATGGCCAAGGCCATCTACCGCAGCGCCCGCGCCAGTTCAGCGGAGGAATGGCAGTACGGCTTCCCCATCGGGGATGACGGC
>UMKN01008921.1_pt1 | contig 15642 bp, 8 predicted proteins | sample 1966321 | NCBI WGS metagenome assembly UMKN01 (sample SAMEA4836177, study PRJEB28245) | human gut metagenome | biome: gut microbiome; material: fecal sample | place: Denmark | collected 2008
GAAATTTGGGGAAATAATGACGATGTCACTTTTAAGAATTCTTATTGTGGTTACAACTACAACAAGGATTATAGTGCAGCGAATATTGGTAAAACATCCGATAATGCACAGTTTAGTTCTGCGATGGTGATCAATGGAAAAAATGTTACATTAGATATACAAAGTTTATCAAAGCTGATCTTATCCGGTAAGACATTTATTTCTAAGAAGGGAAATAAAAATGAGAGTCTTGCCGGTGCAGGTCCATCTTATGCAGGAAGCAAGGATATACGTACAGGAGAGGCATTGACTGTAAAGAGTAGTCAGGTTGCCTATTATGTACCAAGCGACTATTGGAAAAAGGTTGGATCTTCTGGTCCGACATTCCCAAATGGTATTGTATTTACACCGATAGAGGGATCTGCAGACGAATATGAATTTGATGTGGAGGGATACAATGAGTTTGTCGGTGGCAATAAATTTGATGTGAGAAATTATGTAGATACGGCTATGCCGCTTGTATACTACTATCGTCATGATACGGCTGTGAAAGCAGACGCTTTGACTTATTTTTACTTGAATGTGAAAGAGGATAAACTGACGTCCTTCTATCAGACATATGCAAAGTGCAGTCCGGATTATGCGATCCTTAAGGATGTCAATGCAAAGTATATGTCATCGACAGGAATCAAGTTTAACGGTGGTGCCGGAGTATTCTGTGCGACCGGTAATATCTTGTATCGTGATGGCGCATCCGGTCAGGAGAAGATCGAGATCGGTGATGAGTCACCGGGCGATGAGGGTGCAGTAGTTCGCAACTATGCAGCAGAGAAAAGCAAAGAATATATGTCATTGCAGATGTCGCTGACATCCGATTATGATTTATCCTTAAAGTCTCCACAGTATCGTTTGTCAGATAATTACAGCGATGTATATACGAAGAAGGGTATCACAAATACTTCATCGGATAAGACAAATTTATTTGCAGTGCTTCTCGACGAAGGTAAGATTGCTGATTATGAGAGCAAGAGTTCATCGAATCCAAAGCTTCCGGCGAATAGTATTATCGTTGTGAAGAAGGGGGATTATACTTGGAACGGCTCTGAGGAAGGTGGAATCATTGTTGCAACCGGTAATGTTAAGTTAGAGAAAAACTTCAAGGGACTGATCATTGCTGGTGGAGACATCGAATTTAGCGGTGCTACTAAGGTTGTAGCGGATTCCGATCGTCTCGAAAAGATTTTTGATAACGACACAATTATTTACAATATGTTTAGTAAGTATTTCCGTAAGACGATCGCATCATCTATTGCCAAAGATGATAGCAGCGGAGATAACGGTATTTGCTATGAGAACTGGAAGAAGAATTAAAATAGGAGGTGATGGAGATGCAAAGAGGTAGCAGAGATGAGAGAGGTTTCACGATGGTGGAAATGATCATCACGATTGCAATTATGGCGATTCTGGCTGGGATTATCGGAGGTGCATATTCGATCATCAAGTCTGGAAATGCATCAAAATCGACATCCAGATTTTTGGGAAGGTTGGATACCACGCAGGTAGAAAACATGACCAAGAAGGGAACAACCTATTTGTATTTATTTAAGGACAGCGATGGGGTACAGACATTGATGTACAATGATGGTACAGACACAGGACTTAACTCTCAGAGTGATGTGATCGCTCATAAGGCGGATGGAGTTGTAACAGATATTGCCGGTTCCGGTGTGGATTTTACAGCGACATCAGGCAGCAATTCTGTGAATAGTAAAGATACATCGGATTTGGTAATTAAGATTTCTTTTGATAAGGCGAGCGGAGCATTCAAATGCTGTAAAAAGGCAGATGATGCTGCAGGAAGCACTTTTTATAAAGAAATTTCATTTAAGGGACGCGGTACTACTTCCTATGGAGTAAAGCTTGTAAAAGATACCGGCAAACATATGCAGGGATAGGAAGGGGGATGAATGATGCGACGCAAAGATGAAAATGGTTTTACATTAGTAGAACTTGTAATATCAATGGGAATGTTTTCTATTGTAATGCTTGCGATTATGTTTTTTCTGACAGCAGGAACAAAAAGTTACGGACATTCCAAAAGTGAGTTGAATCTGCAGATGGAATCGCAGATGTTACTCAATCAGATACGTGATATCACGTATTCATCCAATTATGCCAAATATGACAGCACACATAAGGCGTTGATCTTATATGATGTGGATAAGGTCCCGGCACCGACACCATCTGCAGGAGCAACTGCAGCACCGGTGGCAACAGCAGCACCGGCACCGACGAAGACGGCAAAGGTGACGATAGTATATTTGGTTGATGATAAGCTGTATTTACGCAAGGATCTAGATCCTACAGCGGTGGATGCTGCGTCACTTACAACAACCTGTGTTGCTATGGATGATTTCCTTTTTAGCAGATATATGCAGGACTTTAAGGCAACTATTAAGAAGAATGATGTGCAGCTTACGATGAAGATGAAAAATGGTAAGAGCAAGTACGAGTTGAATGAAGGAATTACAATTCGTAATGGATGGATCACTTATCCGTGATCATAATATGACAGCGTAGCAGAGACTTAGAATATTGTTTTTTCGCATGGAAAGACAATGGACAGATGGAGGATATGTAGTATAAAGGCAGATAGGTAGAATGGAGGGCTTACTATGAGCAAGAGGAGACCAAAGACAAGTCTGGTCAATTTGTTGCGTAATAAGAAAACAGCTATAGCAGCGGCAGTATGTGTGGTTGTTGCCATGGGTGCATATGTTGGCGTACATATGTATAATTCGCATGCAGAAGATACCCAAATTGGTCAGATGCGTGGTGTGATCAACGACATTAGTGAGATCAAAGGGAAGAAGAGCGGTGCAAAGCGTACCATGGGTATAGGAGCCGGGGAACTTGGTTCTGCAGAGAATCCTTTTGTTTATCTTGAGATCGTGCCTTGGCAGGGTGTTGGTAATATCAGTTATTGCGTAACCGGCTGTCAGGCTGTCGATATTGAGAAAGTATCTCAGCACAATAACATTGGTGGTAGCCTTTATGTGAATAAAGGATATGGAATCATTTGCGATTATGCATTCCCGGAGGAGAATTATCCGGGTAAAGACGGTGCGGCTGAATACAATGGCTCTCAGGTAAGAGTCCCTTGGAAGCTGACGTCAGATGAAAAAACAGTTTATGGTTACTATGAGAAGGTAAATCCGGGACAGCATCTGAAAGGTAATCTGAAGCCTACCTTTGTCATTGACGAGGCTAAGACGGCTGCCAATGGAGGGGAACATCCGGTATTCCGTCAGGCTCATGTGGATGAGAAAGCACAGTATATTTGGGTTTCTATGTCAGATTCACAGGATGCAGGATATAAAAATCATAAAGCGACCGAAAATGTGAAGTTTGCCAGTGGTACGACAGCAGCAGTGATGAATTCCAAATACAAAGTTGGTGATCGTGAGTATACGTCACGTACCGGTCAGGTTTATCAGTATCAGACACAGTGGGAAAATAGTATTGATATTGGAACAACGAAGATGTATTTCTATGACGATTTTCTTCGTTACAGTTTGAGATTACGTTCCCGTTATGAGGTGGAGAATTATAATATCGTCTTTAAGACGATTGAACCATGGGAGTTAAATGAGCATCCGGAATGGCTGGATTATGCAGATATGATTTATATGCATAAGAGCGATGAGGATGGTGCTGCTATCAGACATTATCAAGCTGCGTTGCAGCAGGATCCGGACGGCAGTAAGGGTATATTACATTATGATACGTCGAAATCTAAAAATGCAGAGGGAGCTACATTTGGTAAGTACGGAAATGGCGAGTACAAAGATAAGCAGAATGATATTACCTTTGAAATTGCTTTGAAAATGTTCTATAAGGCGAACAAATTGGAACAGTACAAAGGAACACAAAAGTGTTCTACAGATAGTAATCTGAAAATGAATTATGCGCCGGTTATTATGCCGACAACATTTTATCAGGTGAGCGCTGCGGATGGATATGACGCAAAATCAGTTAACATGTCTCGTCTTGATTGGGAGACAATGAAGCCGAAGAAAAATTCAGGATATACGGCTACGGGATACAACAATAATATATATAAGTTCTGTGTTATGGATCTATTAATGGACCAGAAGAACTTTTATAATATGTTCCTTCGTAATCGTGTTGCGACGGGTACCTCTGTAGTTGATAAGACAACCGGTGAGGTTACACCATTTACAGGAGATGCGAGAAGTTACTGGCATCCACATACATTCCTGCCAATACAGGATTTGTGGCCGGCTTACATTAAGAAGTATGGCTTGAATATGGGGCAGGGTGGTACCGCTCCAATGAACTTTGAGGGCAACCTTGGTGTTTTGAACAATACGATGTTCTACAACTCCAACATGATGCTTAACTCTCTTGCCAATACGATTAACAGTGATACGAACAATCCGTATATGGGACAGGTATTTGATTATTATAACAAGAAGAAGGAGCATAAAGATAAGGTTACTTCATTGGATATCATTCATTATCTGTTGAACTATGATAAGTCTGATTCGGGAAATAACGGTAAAGATGGTGCTATTGAGATCTTAGATATAGAGCCATGTAGTGATTTTTCAAAGATGACATTGGATTACTTGTACTTACTGTTCCCGGAGAGTGATCAATATTCGTTTGACGATGATTCGTTTAACATTACGCATATGACGACCGCTGAGTTAAACGGCAGTAAGGAAGACCTTTCGAAGTATGACTTGATCTACTTCGGCGATTCGACCGGTAAGCTGAATTCTACAGCATCATCGATCAAGTATACCGGTGATAAAAATCAGTGGGGCGGTTATAACGAGTATAATTATAGTTATGATGCACCTGCGTATAATGATAGCTCCAATAATGGGGAGATATTCCTGCATACAGGTGATCTGGTTAAGGGTGAGGATGGCGATAAATATCGCTTGTCCGGTAATGACTTGACTAGCATTTCATCCAAGGCACTACAGAAATATGTGAAGTCCGGTAAGGCAATGTTATTGCCGGATGTATTGCATATGGGAGATTTCTCTAATAACAGTGCTTATGCAAAAATTGTAAGCAAGAAATCTAACACACGCAAGTTTTTGCAGGCAGTTGGAGACAGTAAGAACGTATTCTCCACTTCCGCGATCACATCAAGCAATTTGATCAGCTTTGCACCAAAGAGTGCAACGGTGAAGATTACGGACACACCGCCAATTTATAATAACCCTTCCGATACCACAGAGGTAAAGGATGAGAGCACCGGTGCAGAGAGTACCGTAAATAAGACAGCGATCGAAAAGGACAGCGATGGCAAGTATAAACTGAAATTCACGTTTAAGATCGGTTATGCTTCCAAGAAACAGGAATATGCAGTGCGATTGCTGGTAGATAAGAATGGCGATGGTGTTATTTCGGATAATGAGACCGGCGCAGATGTTATGGACAGTTGGAACAGCACCGTATCTGCCGGACAGACATTCTCGTCCGGTACAATGGATGATGAAGGTAATGAAGAACCGGCTGAGTATAACGTAGCCTTTACCATTCCGGAAGAGCAGACAAATGGTCCGATCGCTTGGAGATTTACGGTATACAATACCGCAAATGAAAACATTTACTATCAGGTATCCGGAATTTCCTTATACAAAGGTGATGAGGAAGATGGGGAGGCAGTAATACCTGAGGTTAAGGTATTACAGATCGTTTCCGATGATAAGAAAGATACCGCTGTCGATCTGGAAAGCGGCAATGCAGAGCTTTTTAAGAAGTATGCAAAACTGGATGATTACAAGATCAACGTAACAACCATTACGTTATCCGAATATCTCAAGCATTTTGCAGAGGTTAATGCAAGCGACTATAAGGGGGATAAGACAACGAGAACATTATTCTCGCAGTCGGGAGATAATTTCTATTATCCGATGGATTATATGGATTATCATATCTTCTTGTTTAGTTGTGGCGCCGATCTGCAGAAAGCAAGCAACAAGGATGGAGCCGTGGCATTTGCAGCCTGGGTATCTAAGAATGACAAGAGTGTGATCTATACAGATAACTTGATCAATGCCGGAACATCGAACGGTGAGAACCGCAAGATGCTTAAGGATACCAGCGGACTTAGCCGATATACGTCCAAAGATGAGACGACTTCAAGCTATAATGATACTGCTACAGGTGCAGATGGCGAGAAGCTTACGTCCAAAGATTATACGGAGTTAGAATACACGTATGATCAGGCAACGTTGAAAGGTACGACAGCGAATAGCTATCTGGCATACAAGAATGGTAAGTGGACGGATGTGAAGGGTCAGAAATTGACATACGCCGACGATCATCAGCAGAAGACCACGAAGGGCTCTAGAGCAAACAATGGTACGGTATGTAATTATCCGTATACGATCGGTGAGAGCTTGTCCCTGACCGGTGCCAGAGCGCAGGATTATCAGTTGAATCTTGAGATACCGGATGCTGATGTATGGTATTGTCTTGGTGATAATCAGGGCAGAGGTGCTGCAGCAGGTAAGTTAAATACGTACTATGCAATGTCACCAAACGATGCAGCGAATAACTATTACTTGTATAATGTTGCAAATGTATTTTACGATGCAATTGATCTGGAGAATACGACCAAAGATCAGGAGATGCAGTTGTTTATCAATACCTTGATCGGGGCATATGAGTTCTCCTATGGTACACCGTATGTAACGGTGGATAAAGTTACTAAGATCAATGGAGATGCAGAGAAGTTAGTTGAAGACAAGGTAGAAGTTGCAGAGAGAAATTACTCCTTTGAAGTGACGGCAGGCGAGAAAGAAGTTAAGACGCTCATGTTCAAAGAGTATTTGAAACAGGAGAAGAACAATGTTGTTCATTCTGCAAAACCGGCAGTTTCCGCAGAACCTTCCGCAGAGCCGACAGAGGAGCCAAAGCCTACGACAACGCCGGCACCGGTAACTGTGTGGGAGAATACAACGGGTGGATCCGGTAATACGTTCTCCTCTAACGTGAATGATCAAAACAGTTGGCTGAAAGGTTTGGATAATAATGCTATTGTACAGTTTACTTATACGTGTACAATGGAATTAGATCCAACAACACCGGTATGGGATGTTTATGGTGGATATAGCAAGAATGAGTGGACGAAGTGTGATACTCATTGGACTGCATGTGTTGGTGATTCTGAGAACGCAACAGAGATTCAGATCTTACAGATGACAGTAAAGGATATGAAAGAGATGCTTGGTGTAAGGTCCCAGGATGATATTGATGTCTTTAAACTGTGTCCATACAACAATAATCGACCGGAAGTGAAATTGCTGTCCGTGAAGCTGTATGCGGCGGATTACGATGGCGATTATGATAGTGGCAACAATGATCCAAAGAAGCCGAAGGTAGATAAGGTAAGGAAAAAAGATGTGTTTGGTGACAGTGACACGCATATCATATTCTTTACACCGCATGAAGGTAATACCAAGGGCGTCACGATCAAGCAATTGCATGTGCAATTTACAGGTGTAGATAATGATAAGAATGAGGCGATCAGCCTTCCGGTAACAAAGATCTATCGAAGTCTTGGTGATGGTGAGTATGAGAGGATCACTGCACCACAGGGTAGTCCGGGTCAGTTTAATGATACACTCGTGGACGGCAGACAGTACTTCGTAACCTACGATAAGGAGAATGCGAATAAGGCGAACACAATGTTGTTCAATAAGCTGGAATTTAACATTCAGAATGATCGTAAAGTGGGTAAGACCATCTTAGAGATCATTGGTATCGAGAAAGAGAAGAAGAACGAAGAAAATGTATACATGTTCAACCTTGACTAAAGTTGATGCATATATATTCTTGCGGGGAAAGTCCTTATCAGGCGAAAGCTTGATAGGGGCTTTTCTCGTGGAATTGGAAATTGCTGTTCACAGAAAGTTCATTTGATTTTTACAGATTACTTTGGTATATTAATTCTTAATTATAGATTAGCTGTCAGGGAACATTCGTCCTATGATATGCTAATCTTTATTAGTAATGGAGGTTTCTATGGTAAAAACATTATTAGCGCAGGTGAAAGAATACAAGCGGGATTCGATTCTGACACCGGTGTTTATGATCTTAGAAGTTATCTTCGAGACATTGATTCCATTATTGATGGCATCGATCATTAATGATGGTGTGATGAAAGGTGATCTGAAACATATTTATATCGTTGGTGCGGCGATGTTCGTGCTTGCTGTAGGCGGACTTTGGTCCGGAGCGATGGGCGGCAAGTATGGAGCCAGAGCATCAACCGGATTTGCGAAAAATCTGCGTAAGGCGATGTATGAGAATATTCAGACGTTCAGTTTCTCAAATATTGATAAGTATAGTACATCAGGTCTGGTGACCCGCTTAACGACGGATGTGACGAATTTACAGAATGCGTATCAGATGATTCTTAGAATGTGCATGCGTTCTCCGATGTCTTTGATCTGTGCGATGGCAATGGCTTTTTATGTAAATGCCAAAGTTGCCTGTATTTATCTGATCGCAGTTATTGTCTTAGGCATTTTCTTGTTTGTGCTGGTACGTAAGACGATGGGATATTTCGACGCGGTTTTCCGGAAATATGATGATCTGAATGAGAGTGTACAGGAGAATGTGTCGGCGATTCGTGTTGTAAAGGCATATTCTCGTGAGGAATACGAGCAGAGTAAGTTCCGCAAGGCGAGTGAGAATGTATATAAAATGTTTGTCAAAGCAGAGAGCTTGATCGTACTCAACGCTCCGGTTATGATGCTTACGGTATATGGCTGCATTTTGCTGATCAGTTGGATCGGAGCTAAAATGATCGTCGGAGGCACTATGCAGGTGGGTGATCTGTCAGCACTGCTTGGTTACTGCATGAATATTTTGATGAGCCTCATGATGCTTTCTATGGTATTTGTTATGATCACGATGAGTATTGCCAGTGGAGAGCGTGTTGCGGAAGTGATCAATGACAGACCGGACATTATGGATCCGGAGAATCCGGTGCTTACCGTTTCGGATGGCAGCATTGAATTTGATCATGTTGACTTTAGTTATAAGAAACAATCCGGAGAGCCGGTCCTTAAGGATATTAATCTACAGATTGCTTCCGGAGAGACGATTGGTATTCTTGGTGGTACCGGTAGTGCTAAGTCCAGCTTAGTGAATCTGGTCAGCCGTTTGTACGATGTGACGGAGGGAAGCGTACGTGTAGGCGGTGTAGATGTTCGTAACTATGGCGTTGAGGCACTTCGTAATCAAGTGGCAGTAGTATTGCAGAATAATGTACTCTTTAGTGGAACGATTTTAGATAATTTGCGCTGGGGTGATCCGGAGGCAACGGAAGAAGCGTGTAAACATGCTTGTGAGCTTGCCTGTGCGGATGAGTTTATTCAGAAGATGCCGAAAGGCTATCATACATATATCGAGCAGGGCGGTACGAATGTTTCCGGTGGTCAGAAACAGCGTTTATGTATTGCCAGAGCTTTGCTCAAAAAGCCAAAGGTATTGATCTTGGATGATTCTACCAGTGCAGTTGACACAGCGACGGATGCATCGATTCGCCGCGCTTTTGCCGAGGAAATTCCGGGAACGACGAAGCTTATTATTGCACAGCGTATATCCAGTATACAAAATTGTGACCGCATTATTGTGATGGAGGATGGACGTGTCAATGACTTTGGTACACATGAGGAATTGTTAGCGCGAAATCAGATCTATCAGGAGATTTATGAGTCACAGGCAGCGGGTAATGCAGATTTTGATGAACCGGGAAAGGAGTGATAGACGATGCCAAGACCAAATGCTATGGGAAGGCCGAAGCCAAAGATTGAAGATCCGATGGGAAAGCTTAAGCGGCTGTTTTGTTATATTTTTAAGAATTATGGACCGCATTGTGTTTTTGTTCTCGTGTGTATTATTATCAGTGTACTTGCCAATGTACAGGGAACTATGTTTACACAATCGTTGATCGATGATTATATTGTACCATTGACGAAGACAGCGCATCCGAATTTCGGACCGTTAGCTGCGAAGATCCTGCAGGTGGCCGGTTTTTATGGAATTGGTGTTATTACGACCTATGCGTATAACCGTATTATGGTTAATGTGACACAGGGAACGCTTCGAAATCTTCGCGTAGAGATGTTTGAGAAGATGGAAACACTGCCAATAAAATATTTTGATACGAATGCACATGGTGATATCATGTCAACGTATACGAATGATATAGATACACTGCGGCAGATGATCAGCCAAAGTATACCGCAGGCGATCAACTGTGGTATAACGATTGTGAGTGTATTTGTGTGCATGGTTGTCTTAAGTATTCCATTAACGATATTGACAATGATCATGATTGGCATTACTCTGGTAGTGACGAAGAAGATCGCCGGACTGAGCGGTAGTTATTTCCTTTCACAGCAGCGTGATCTGGCTAAAGTGAATGGGCAGATCGAAGAAATGATGAATGGACAGAAAGTAGTTAAAGTATTCTGTCATGAGCAGGCATCGTTAGAAGAGTTCAATAAAATGAATGAGGAGTTGTTTGAGAGCGCCAATAATGCAAATACGTTTGCCAATATCCTGATGCCGATCAATGCGCAGCTTGGTAATATCAGCTATGTATTCTGCGCGATGGCAGGCGGTGTCCTTGCATTGCAGGGCTTCGCAGGATTTACGCTTGGTAAATTGGTCAGTTTCCTAACGTTTAATAAATCTTTCAGTCAGCCGATCAATCAGATCAGTCAGCAGATCAATGCGATCGTTATGGCATTGGCGGGTGCAGATCGTATCTTTAAGCTGCTTGACCAAGAGCCGGAGGTGGATGAAGGTTATGTGCAGCTCGTGAATGTGACCGAGCAGGATGGTCAGATCAAGGAGAGCGAGAAACAGACCGGATTGTGGGCTTGGAAACATTATCATCAGGATGATGGAACAACAACTTATCGCAAGTTGGAAGGTGATGTTGTATTTGATGATGTTGATTTTGGATATAATGATGAGAAGATCATTTTGCATAACATCAAGATCTATGCAAAACCGGGACAGAAGATAGCTTTTGTTGGTGCAACAGGTGCAGGTAAAACGACGATCACCAACTTGATCAATCGTTTTTATGATATTCAGGATGGTAAGATCCGTTTTGATGGTATCAACATTAATAAGATCCACAAAAAGGATCTGCGCCGTTCGCTTGGCATTGTGTTACAGGATACGCATTTGTTCACCGGAACAGTAATGGATAATATTCGCTATGGTAAGCTGGATGCTACAGATGACGAAGTGATCGCAGCAGCTAAATTGGCAAATGCGCACAGCTTTATTAAACGTCTGCCGGATGGTTACCGAACGATGATCACCGGTGATGGTGCGAATTTGAGCCAGGGGCAGAGACAGTTGTTAGCCATTGCGAGGGCAGCCGTTGCCAATCCACCGGCACTTATTTTGGACGAGGCAACGAGTTCGATCGATACACGTACTGAGAAATTGGTACAGGAAGGTATGGACCGCCTGATGAAAGGACGCACAACATTTGTGATCGCTCATCGCTTGTCAACGGTACGCAACAGTGACTGCATTATGGTGTTAGAGCAGGGACGTATCATTGAGCGCGGTACGCATGACGAGTTACTGGAGCGTAAGGGCAAATATTATCAGTTGTATACCGGAAAAGCGGTGTAGGGAAGAGATTGAGGCAGTGTAGGGCAAAACATTAGTTTTGCCCTTTTTCTGTTGCTTTTTTATAATAGGATATTGCAATTTTTGTAACACGTGATATAATAAATATTATTAGGCAAAATCTTTTTGCACGTTAGCATTATGACAGAGCAGGAAACGGGTAGGAGACTATCGGTTGGAAGAGGAGGAGAAGATATGTTGTTAAATACGTATAAGAAAGTGATGGACTTGTTTGAAAGTGGCAATGGCTATCGGGATGCATCGGAGTTGAAGGACGCGAAGATCACGACGGTGCAGATCAAGGAATTGGTGAATATGGGGATTATTGAACGTGTGTCACATGGTCATTATTGGCTTGTAGACGAGGAGAATGGCAAGCCGGAGAATTATAAGATGATCGAGGCTTGCAGAGTTAATTCAAGAGCGGTGATCTGTGCAGATAGCGCATGTTATTATCATGGCTTGATCGATGTGGAGCCGGAGAGATTGTCGGTTGCCACATTGAAGACGGACCGCTCTCGTATGCAGCTTAATTTCCCGGTGTGCAGACATTATTATTCTGATTTGGCATTTCAGCAGGATATGCAGGTGGATGAGACACCGTATGGCAAGATTCGTGTGTATGACATTGAACGCAGTGTTTGTGATTGTATTCGATTTCGTGCAGATATTGGGGAGGACATGCTGCATTTGATCATTTCGAATTTCTTGCAGCGTAATTCCAATCAGATGGATCGTTTGTTAGCATATGCAGATGCAATGCGTGTTGGAAAGATTGTTCGTACACATTTGAAACAGAATGAGTAACAAAGAGTACAGAGAAAGATACGGGGAACGCACAGCAGCGTTCCCTTTGTTATAAGAACGGAGGCTGTTTATGAATGAGGTGTATGCAAAGTTAAACAAATGTTATGAGCAGTACCAGAAGATCTGCAAGACGCGGGAGATTGATTTTGTTCCGGAGATCGCATTGGTGCTTGGATCCGGCCTGGGGGATTATGCAGATGATATTCAAGTTGTTGCGGAGATCGATTACCATGAAATGGAAGGTTTTCCGGTATCGACGGTAGCAGGGCATCAGGGGAAGTATATCTTGGGATATGTGAATGAAGTGCCGGTCGTATGTATGAAGGGGCGCGTACATTACTATGAAGGTTATCCGATCAGTGATGTTGTACTGCCAATACGTCTTATGAAACTGATGGGAGCGCAGGTATTGTTTTTGACAAATGCTTCCGGTGGTATCAATACTTGTTTTAAGGCAGGAGACTTTATGATGATCAAGGATCAGATTTCTTCGTTCGTGCCATCGCCGTTGATCGGACCGAATGCGGAAGAGTTGGGTGTTCGTTTTCCGGATATGAGTCAGATTTATGATGCGGATCTACAGCAGATATTGCGGAAAACGGCAGCGTTAAAGGATATTCCGTTGCAAGAAGGGGTATATATACAATTAACGGGACCAAATTACGAATCTCCGGCAGAAGTTCGTATGTGCAGGACACTTGGAGCAGATGCAGTGGGGATGAGTACGGCATGTGAGGCAGTTGCGGCCAATCATATGGGAATGAAAATTTGTGGCATTTCTTGTATTTCCAATATGGCGTGTGGCATTACAGCAAATCCGTTGACACATCAGGAAGTGCAGGAAACGGCAGACAGAGTGGCACCGTTGTTTAAGAAGCTTGTGACAGAATGTATTACTGCCATTCATACTGTATAGCAGGAATGAGGACAAAATTATGAGAATCCGAATATATAATGCGAATATATTAACGATGCAGCCGGGGCAAAGAATGTTTTGTGGGGAAGTTCATATACAGGATGATAAGATCGTATATCTGGGAACGGAAGATGGCGCACCATCTTTACAGTGGGATCGTCAGATCAATGCAGGTGGAAATGTTGTAATGCCGGGATTTAAGGATGCACACACACATTCTGCAATGACATTTTTGCGCTCTTATGCAGATGATCTGCCATTACAGGAGTGGCTGTATGATCGTGTGTTCCCGATGGAGGATAAGCTGACGGAAGAAGATGTTTATTGGTTTACAATTTTAGCTTATATGGAGTACCTGACGAGTGGCATTACGGCATGTTTTGATATGTATCAGAAGAATGATGCTATTGTGAAAGCTTCCATGGATACCGGATTTCGAACGGTTTTGTGTGGCAGCATCAATAACTTTGTTGGTACGGTTGAGGAAATGGAGCAGCAGTTTCTCAAATACAATGCGTGCGATCCATTGGTATCTTATCGATTTGGATTTCATGCGGAATACACGACTAGCCGTGAAATTTTGGAAAGGATGGCGGCTTTAGGGCAGAAATATCATGCACCGGTCTATACACACAATTCGGAAACGGCAAAGGAAGTGGCAGAATGTGTGGAACGCTATGGCATGACGCCTACAAAGTTTCTTGATAAGCTGGGAATGTTTGAGTATGGTGGTGGCGGTTTTCATTGTGTGCATATGACGGATGAAGACTTGCAGATCTGCAAAGACAAGCAGGTGTGGGTTGTCACGAATCCGGCATCGAATCTAAAGCTTGCGAGTGGCATTGCACCGATCCAGAGGATGAAAGATATGGGGATTGGTCTTGCAATTGGTACGGATGGACCGGCAAGCAACAATTGTTTGGATATGTTTCGAGAGATGTTTTTGACGACAGCGTTGCAAAAAGTAGTATTAGGGGACGCATCAGCATTGGATGCATTGGATGTGTTAGAGATGGCAACGGTAGGAGGCGCAGGAGCCATGGGGCTGCAGGACTGTGACGTGCTTGCAGAAGGCAAGCAGGCGGATATGATCATCTTAGATATGACACAGCCGAATATGCAGCCTATGAATAATGTTGCGAAGAACATCGTATATAGTGGCAGTAAGCAAAACGTAAAAATGACGATGATCGCAGGGCGTATTATGTATGAAGATGGACAGTTCTTTCTTGGTGTTTCGCCGCAGGAAGTCTACGATCAGGCACGCCGGCGGATGGAGCGCATGACTGCAGAATAGAGTGTATGACCGCAGGATAGACCGCATGACCGCAGGATAGAGCGCATGACCGCAGGATAGACCGCATGACCGCAGAATAGGGCGTATGACCGAAGAATAGCACACAGTTATTCCGAAAGTTCTTCCCAATGTTCTAGGAGTTCTTCTAATTTTGCATCGTTTTCACCACGTTGGATGGAGAGCTCCTGCAGTTTTGCAGAATTGGTTGCATTAGCAGGATCAGCAATTGCCTCATCTAATGCGGTGTTTTCTGCTTCTAAGCGTTCGATCTCTGATTCAACGCGATTTAATTCTTTCTGTATTTTGCGCAGTCGTGCCTGTTCTTCCTTTTGTTCCTGCCAGGATAGTGCATTGGAAGACGTGACTGCGTTAGGCGTATTATTTTCCGCTTGAGGAGCAGTACCGTCTGCTGTGGACATTTCAGTGGAAGGAGATGGCCCGGCAGCATCGGTGGAAGCTATCGCTGATGCGTTGTGGTTTGGCTGGGCTGTATAGTAAGCACGCTCCACATCTTCTTTTTTATCCAGATAATAGTCGTAGTTTCCGACATAGTTCAATACATGTCCGCCTGTAAGATTTAAGATTCGGGTTGCGGTTGTATTAATAAAGTAACGATCATGGGAAACATACAATACAGTTCCCTCAAAATGTCGGATCGCATTTTCTAATATTTCCTTAGAATCCATATCTAAATGGTTTGTCGGCTCATCGAGAATGAGAAGATTAGCATCGGACAACATGAGTTTTGCCAAGGATACGCGACCGCGTTCTCCACCGCTCAGACTCTTGATCTGCTTGAATACATCGTCTTCCGTAAATAGAAAGGCGGCCAGTGTGTTACGGATCTGCGTATTGTTCATATGAGGATACGCATCACTGATCTCTTCAAACAATGTTTTATCCGGGTGCAGAACTTGATGCTCCT
>UMKN01056546.1_pt1 | contig 15638 bp, 9 predicted proteins | sample 1966321 | NCBI WGS metagenome assembly UMKN01 (sample SAMEA4836177, study PRJEB28245) | human gut metagenome | biome: gut microbiome; material: fecal sample | place: Denmark | collected 2008
AGCCGCCGGATAAAGTTGAAGATATTCCGATGCCCACTGCTCTGTTAAATGATTAGGCACAACAAAAAGAGATTTGTTGCAAAGTCCGAGCCTTTTGCTTTCTTGTGCAGCTGCAACCATTTCAAATGTTTTGCCTGCACCTACAGTATGAGCAAGAAGTGTATTACCACCATACATTATGTGTGCTATTGCATTTATTTGATGAGGTCTTAATTTGATTTCGGGATTCATACCGTAAAAATTGATATGTGAACCGTCATACTCACGAGGACGAATAGAATTAAATCTTTCGTTATATATCTTACAAAGTTCTTCTCTGCGTTCAGGTGATTTCCATATCCATTCTTCAAAAGCTTGTTCAATTAACTTCTGTTTTGCCTGTGCAACAGAAGTTTCCTTTTTATTGAGTACAGCCTTTCTTTTACCGTCTTCTTCAAAATAGTCAAAAACCTTAACGGTTTTCTGATTAAGTGTGCTTTCAATTATGTTATAGGCATTTGCTCTTACAGAGCCGTATGTGTTTTTCGCTTTAACATTACCTTTATCATAACTTTTACCCTCTATGTTCCATTCACCCGTGTATTCAAAATAATGCACCTTAATAAGAGGTCTTGTATATTGCGACGGCTCAAGTAATTCAAACACAAATTCCTGTATATATTTGCTAGGTATCCAAGTAGCACCAAGGCGAACGGAAATTTCACTTGCTGTTAAATCTTTAGGTTGTACCTTTTCAAGACATTTGACATTAACGGTATAAAGTTCAGGATAAATTTCGGCATTTTCTTTTGCAGTACGCAATTTTTCTCGCACATTGCCGGAAAGATATTCATCTGCAGAAAGATATTTAGGCTCGTTGCTGTTTGGAGAATATATGGGATTGAGAAATATAACACCTTGCAAATCTGAATATATTTCATCTTCGCTTTTGCTGGTAAGCAATTTCATATATTCAATGTCAACACTTGCTTTCTCACCGATTGATACCGCAAGTGCTTCGCTTGATGTATCAACCGAAGTGATTTCCTTATGAGGTTTAATAGTTCTTTTAGTGAACATATCGGCTTTTCTTTCAAGATTACCGTTTTCATCAAGTATTTCAAGTGCAGATAAAAGCGAATATGAACTGTCTTGTGAAAAAGCAGATTTATTACCTCTGCTTGAAATCAAGCCGTAATCTTTTATGAATTTATCATAAAGATTGTTTAAGCGTAATTGTCCTGATTTAATTTCTTCCTCGGAATAATCTTGTTCCTGCATAGTGATAAGACTGCGAACGGTATCCCGCAAGGCAATCATACCTCGTATACGATTCTCGGCAGTTGCAGATACATCAATAGGTGTCATTCTTGAATTTTCTCTAAAGTATATCTTTCCATCTACAACAGTATATGAAAAGTTACGAACATCAGGTAATGCCGGAATAGATAAATCTTCTTCAAATTCATCACCGATTTGCACCTCTGTAATTTGTCCTTGAATATTCTTAACAGCCACGTCAAGCAGTTCTTCAAGACTTCTATCCTCATACGAAATACAGGTTGACTCAGGACCGAAACGACCTGAAACCATTTTCATATTACCGAGTACCATATCGGGATTATCAACAAAGTATTTATTCATTCTGATACCGTCTTCGGTATTATCAAGCTGTACCCAATTAGGCTCAATATCAAGCATTCTGTCACGCTTTTGAAGAACAAGAATATCCGATACTACCTCTGTGCCTGCATTGCCCTTAAAAGTATCGTTAGGAAGTCTTATTGCACCGAGAAGGTCTGCTCTTTGAGCAATATATCTCCTAATATTGCTGTTTTCTTTATCCATAGTACCTTTGGAGGTAATGAGTATCATTATGCCGCCTGTTCTGACTTTATCAAGCGACTTCATAAAGAAGTAATCGTGAATAAGCGGGTTGTGCTTATCGTATTTCTTATCCGATATTTTAAAATCGCCAAAAGGTACATTAGTAGCAACAATGTCATAGAAGTTATCGGGTAAATCCACCTTTTCGTAGCCGTTATTAACAACACTTGCATTTTGATAAAGCTGTTGTGCAATAGCTGCCGAAACAGAGTCAAGTTCAATACCGTACACCTTACTGTCAGCCATGCTCTTTGGCTTCATACCGATAAAATTACCGATACCGCAAGATGGCTCAAGAATATTGCCTTGCTTAAATCCAAGATTTTCAGCAATATCATAGCAAGCCTTAACTACTTCTTGAGGAGTATAGAAAGCAGTTAATGTACTTTCTCTTGCAGCATTGTATTCTTCGGGCGATAAAGCAGATATGAGTTCATTGTATTCATTTGCCCAAGACGAGTTGTTTTCGTCAAACGCTTCGGGAATACCGCCCCAACCGACATATTTTGAAAGTACGATTTGTTCATCGAGCGTTGCAAAACGATTATCGGCTTCACATTCTTTTAAAACCTTGATAGCCTCCATATTTCTGCGAAAGCGTTCCTTTTTGCCTACAACCTCAACGGGATGTGCTGTTAAATCAAAGTCGTGCCTTTGCTCAATAGGAATTTCGGGATGAATATCCCACTGACTATGTTCAGTATGCTGTTTTGTGTTTTGAGTGGGAATTATCTGTTCTTTTTCTGTCGGTAAATATTGCCTTACAAATTCGACGGTTTCTCTGCGAAAGATAGGAAAGCCTGAACCATTGGCAAAGGTTTGGTCAGCCATAGATACATAACCGTTGCTGACAGAATCAACAACAAAGTGTCTGCCGTCAATTTCTATTTCTTCACCGATTAAATCTAAACCATCATCAACTTCCGACACAACGGGCTTGGTTTCTGCATCAACCTTTTCTTTTTCTGCCGGTTTAGTAAACTTACTCGATTGTTTTACTTTTGGTGCAAGGTTTGGATAATCATAAAGTTTGAATGTGCCGTTTTTGTAAGCAATAAAGTCATCATAGATTTGCTTACGGTACTGATACATTCTGTCCTCTTTATCCATAAGAGCCAAAGCATTTGACATCATATTTTCAATATCATCAAGTGCCTGTGGGTTATCAAGTTGAGTCTTGATAACTCTTGAAATCTTGTATGGCTCAATATCGTTCGGATAAGGCTTAGCGTCATTCTCGGATAAACCTTCAAAGAATGATTCCAAATCTCTTGATATTTCGCTTTTGTATATATCGGGTATAGCGTCAATATCCTCTTGCGTTACGAATTTGTCTTGCTTGATAAGGGTATCTATTCTTTTTGCAACATCGCTCCATTTAATAAGAACTTTTGCATAAGGCTCCATGACCGAGCCGTGGCTGAATTCAATACCTTTTATTGTTTTATTAACGCTGTCATTACCGCCTAAATATCCGCTTTGATTGTCCTTGCCTACATATTTAATTCTGTCTGTTTTATCAGGGTGATTAACAAAATAGGTGTAGGTTTCAAGCCTGTAAGCGTGATTGTCTTTGCCGTTTATGATAATCTTGTCTATCTCATCTTGTGAGATAAACATTTTTCTGTCAGGCAGATAACCCGATTCAGCTTTAAACGGAATAGGTTCTCGTTTCATACCCTCAATAATTTCTGCAATATATGGTATAGAATATTGAGCTGCATAATTAAAGCGAATGATTTTTATACCGGCATTGTAGTCATCCATCAGACTGCCGTACTCTTTGAAGATTTGAGCACGCTTTTCATCATCCTTGAGCATATCGGTGATTTTTTCAACCATATTGGGATAACCGAAAACACCGTCAATTTCTTTTTGTATTGATTGCAGACAATTATCTTTATTGGAATAATCGTCACTCAAATCTCTGATAAATTCTGTAAGTCTGTCGGCAACTTTATTGAGTTCGTAGTCCTCAACCTTATCAAGTTCATACTGCGGCATATATCTGCCTACATCAAGAAGTTCACGAATACGAACAGCAGCTTGCTCCCAAGTGAGATGTGTTGCCGTACTTGTTTTAGCCGATGTGCCTTTAGCAATACTTATACCGTTTTCATCATACCAAAAGGATACCTTTTCACCGTTAAAGACAAAGCCTGCACCGTTAGTGCCGTAAAGAAATTTGAGCATTCTTGCGTTATACTCAACACCTCTGTCCCGTCTGAAGTGCATAGCAATTTGTACTCTGCTGTTTTTATCATTAAAGCCACAGCAAAGTGCTTCATCAATAATCTGTTGTGATATGCCAAAATCGGTAAAAAGTGATGTTTGAGGTATTTCATCATATACAGGCTCGTTATCATAAGAAAAGCTGAATAAATCAAGCTGTGTTTTTTCTTCTTTTTCTGTATCAAGATACTTATCGTCATTGATAAGTTCTTTAATGATACCGACAACAATATCCCACGAAAAAACGGACTCCTTTGTTCGGGTTTTGTAGTTACCCTCATAAATAAGAAGTCCGTTATCGGCTAAAGTAAAGCCAAAGTGTTTATTGAATTTATCGTACTCGTCAAACCGTCTTGGATACAGCGTTTTGGTATAGTTTATGAGTTCGTTATCATTTTTAGTAGTTTGGTAAGCCTTGATGATTGCAGGTTTTCTTTGTACCAAATCATCATCGGGATTACTGAGCATATACCTGATAGCCTGTTCGTCAACAAACGGCGGCAGTTCATCGGTTACATCGTGTAAATCAGTTCGTTCAAAACTGTTTCTCTCGCCGAGTTCTTGATGTTGTTCATCATTCCCACCCAAGTCATCATATTCGTTTGCTTGAGTTTCTCTGTCACTCCTTGTGCTTTTGCCATCTGAGTTATGATTTGTTCTTCCATCTGCTGTGCTTGCTCCTGAATTGACATCAGGTGTTCCGTCAACTTGCAGGTTGTCAATAAAGTTGTGAATGTCGCTTTCTTGTGATTTTTGAGATATTCCTGTCTTTTCTGTGCGTAATATCCCATTTGTTCCGTCTTTGTCGGCATAATCAGGTTTGGATAAAGCTGTTCTCCGACTTGTGTGTATGTTATCTTCATTTGAATTGCTCCTTTTGTTTTTATTTTCATCTTTATTGTAGGGACTTGTTAAAGTTTTTTCAAATATGCGATTTTCTTTTTCAAGTGCAAATATGGTTTTTGATATTTCAATAAGTGCTGTTTTTGAAATATTGTTTGTTGCTTCACCGAGGGCACTAAAAGTATTCAGTGTATTGAAATTAACAACATCCTCAAAATCTTCCGTATCAAGCATTAAATCGGCGTCAACACCGAGCCTTGAAAGAACTGTATACGAAACGCTGTTTGAAACCAATTTACGAAACTTTGATGAAATAATATCATCAGAGAAATCTTCAAGAAAGCTGTCTTGCTTTGCATTGCAAAGTTCAAAAAGATAATCTGATAAATTGTTGCTTACAGCGTTTTCACAAGCAGATATGGCAGCACTGCTTAAATCGGATTTATCATCAACTGCACCGAAAACATTTTCAAGTGTCTTAATAACATTATCGGTGTAATCGTCTTTCATATGCCAAATAGGAACTTCTTTTGCCTGCTCGCCCTCGTGTGTATCGCTGACATCAAACACATATTTTAGCCTTGGGTAGTTTTTATTTGACACATCAAAAAGTGCAATGCCTTTAGCACCTTTATTTACCCATCTGCCAAACTTTCTATTCCAGCTTGCCATAGGTAAAACTGCAACAGCGTCAGGCTTTTGAGCATAAACAAGAAGTTGCTCACTAAAAGGCAAGCCGTAGTTATTGCAAGAACTTTTCAAAAACTCCTGCCAATTACTCGGCGAACGGATAACATCTTTTGAAACATCATCATAAAGAGCAGAAATGAGTTCAAACCTTGTAGCCATAGTCATCACCTTTCATCTTGCTTACCTCCGAGATATGAATAGAATGTATGCTTTTTAACAGCTTCTTTAATGGCACATATAACCTTAATTTCTTTAATAGAAACATTCGGCAAATCGAGCATTTCTTCTGTTTTCATATTCAAAATATCTGCCTCACTGCATTTACCTGCCTTAAACAGCTTTAAAAGCACTTTCATTTTTGTTTGGAAATCTGTATCCATTTTTACCTCCGTATATATTAAGGGCGGCAACCGAAATCACCGCCCAAATAAGTTTAATTATCGTTTTTCTTTTTGTTTCTGACTTGGAGAAATACAAGCCCTGCAACAATAAAGACAACAAGTGCAATAGACACAATCGTTTTAACTGTCATTATCTTTTACCTCCTTTTATTATCGCTCATCACGTTCTCGGTTATGCCGTTGTCTGTCTTTGTCAAAGGAGCAATACATTTCAGCCTTATCGGCAACCCTTTGACCAAAGTCTTTTAACGCATCAAACTTGTTTTCAATATAATGACCGTAATAATATGAGCCGTTATTACATTCCCAAGTGACGTATTGCTTTTCTTTATTGGCAGTAGTCCTTTCACCGAGTACGATTTCACCTTTACCGACAGTTACAGCATTGATAATGGTGTAGCCTGCATTAGTTCTATCACTCATTATCTGTGTCTCCTTTTTTCTTTCTCTTGATAAAGAAATATACACAGCCTGCAATACCGACAAGAGAAGCACCGGCAATACCTAAAATACGATTGATATTCCTATCATCTCCCGTTTTCGGATTATGAGGAATATACGGCTTAATCGTTACGGTCTGTCCTTTATCGTCAATATCGGCATGAGCGGTTAACTCGACACCGTCACGATACAATGTTTCAAACACTACAAGATTGGTATCCTTTTTAATAGCAGAACCGTCAAAAGTAAAGGTGACTTCTACTTTGCCATCAGCCTTATCGGGTACAAACTTAACGGTTGAAGTGATTTCTTTACCTTTAACTTTGAACGGTTTGCCTGTGGATTTATCCATCAATGTGCCTTTGATAACATATTCGGTATTAGGTACTAAATGCTTGTACTCAACAGTATCTTTTATAGTTATTTCGCCTTTTGCGATGACTTCTTTTTTGCCATTGACGGTTGCCGTTGTTTTTAACTCTGGCACTTTATCATTGATTGCAGTAAGTTCAACCACTTGCTCGTTATCTTTGATTGTTACAGTAAATACATCTTCATTATCGAGATAGCCGTCGGCAGGCTTGAGTTCCTTTATAAGGTATTCGCCATAAGGAATGTTATTGAAAACAAATACGCCGTTTTCATCGGTAACGGCAGTTAAAATTGCTTTATCTTCTGTAAATTCGGTAGTGTCCGATTTAAACAAACCAAAGGTTGCACCCTTGATTACTTCCTGCGTTTCTCTATCGACTTTCAAGCCTTTAACAGAACCATAAATGAAATTGTTTTCAATAGCTTTATCGTTATTGATTTTAATATCAATAACCTTTATGTCCTGACCTTGATATTCGGTATCAAACTCATATTTTGTATCGGATAAGATATAGTGCTCATCGGTTGTGATTTCTTTTGCGTACCACTTAAAACCTATCGGTAAATCACAATCAAAAGATATATTTCCGTTCTTGTCACAGTTTGCAAAGGTAATTAAAGCGTCTTTTGGGATAACATCGCCGTTGTTTGATTTAATGTCCTCATCGGCATAAACACCGAATCTTACAGAAGTAATTTCACCATTATTGCCAATACTGAATATCTTATCCTCTGCCATAATCTTTTTAAGCGAAACCGAAACCTTTTGTCTATCGTTATACACCGAAATGTCGGTTGAGGTAACGGAAACATTCTGTCCTGCATAGGTAAGTTCTACATCGTATTTTGTACCGTTATAAACATAGCCGTTAGGTGCAGTCTTTTCAATCACAGTATATTTACCGAGATAAAGTTCTTTTGATTTAGCCACACCGTCATCGTCGGTTGTGATAGTATCAACCAAAGTGCCTTGCTCATATCTTACCGTACCGTCGAGAGTGGTTATATCTTCGGCAGCATAGATTTCAAAAATTGCTCCTTTAAGATTACTTATACTGTATTTCGGAGTGTATACGCCTTTGTTTTCTTCAACAGATGAAAAAATCTCACCTGTTTTAGTGATATTGATTACACCTTTTTGTGCAACATCTCGTGCCTTAACTTTAACTACGGTAACACCTGTATCGGTTGATGAATTTTCTTGACTGATAGAAAACGGAATCGGAGTATCGTCAAGAACATATCCATATGGTGCTTGTACTTCTTTAAGAGTATAATCACCATACGGCAACTTTTCAGGTGTGATTAAATATCCCTCTTTGTTGGTGTAAAAGGTATGAATTGATGTCACTTGAGGGTAGGTGTACTGCATTGTAACTCTGTGATTATCACTATCGTAAATCTCGAATGCCGCACCCTCGTATACTATCTGCTTTCCTGTTTCTTTATCAAGCTTAACTACCTTGAGATACGATTCAAAATTCTTGTTGTTGATAAGGAATTTGTAAGTCTTGCCGTCTTTATTGATGAAGACATCGAAATCGGTGATAAGTTCTCGTCCTGCCCAGCCTTTGGTTTGATGAACTGTATATACTCCATACGGAAGTAATTTTGTACTTGCAAAGCCGTCTTCGTCACAAACAATAGTATCTCGTTCGTCTTTATCGGCATTTACAAATGAGCCTGACGATTTAAGATAGATTTGAAACTCTGCACCTTTTTCGGGTGTTTCGATTTGAGTTTCACCATCATCAGTATGTTTAATAATGCTGATTTTACCCTTGATAACTTGCTCCATAACAGTCATATCGGGTGCTGTGTTATATTCAATGTTGTAATCCCTTGGATCCGCACCGACTCTATACACGGTATCATTTAAAAGATAACCTTCACTTGGACTGATTTCTCTAACGGTCCAGTCTGTACCGCATACGAAATAGTCTGTTGTAAAAGAGCCGTTACTGTCGGTTGTATATTGAGCGACAAGGTCATTACCTTTAAACAAACCATAAACAGCACCGCCTAATTTTGCATCACCTTGTGCGTGTCCTTTTTCGTAATCTTGTTTTGTAACAGTTACTCTGAACTTTTTGAGTATGTTATAGAAGCTGACCGATGATGTTTTACCGCTTGAAACAGTTATAGTTTGCGATTGATTAGGTACATATCTGTCAATGTTTTCTTCCGTAATCGTATATGTTCCGGGAGCTAAATCAGAAATATCAATTTCGCCGTTTGCATTTGTTGTTACGGTTTTTGAAAACCCATTAGCACCTATAACAGTAAAGTTAATACCGGCTACAATACCGTCTTCGGAAGTTTTAACAAGTTTCATATCACCAAGCGGAGTAATTGAACCCGAAAATGCCATTGAAACAGGGTCATAATATGCCGAATAGATAAGTTTTTGATATGCTTCACTTCCATAGGGATAGTAAAGCAAAAGTTCATCGTCATCGCCTGTACCGTCTTTGTAATATTCACCGTTAGCAAGTTTAAAGCTTGATGCAGTACAAGACTTATCAACCTTAATTGTTAATGAATTTGAATTTTTGCTGTGGGTAATGCTCCAACCGCTTCCGTTTTTTGTGAATGCAGGATAATCGGAAAGCACCTTGTTTGTATCGGTAACGGTAAGGCTGTTTCCTGCAACGATTGTTCCGACATTGGTGTTATTGAATGACGGCTTTTTATTTAGGTTGTCCATTCTGTCCTGTGCCTTGTCACACCACGCTTTGTATCCGCCGTCGCTGAAATCCCAGCTTGTATCGGAACCGAAGATAGACCACACTTTTTTCTGACAGTAAGCCATATCCTGCCAATCTATCGAGTTGCCGTGTTCAAGATAATATCCTGCAAATATCCACTTTGCAGCTTTAATTGCCGTGTCACTTGCCATAGCTTTTTTGCCTTTAAGATATGACGAACTCGGTGAGGTTGTGCCGTATTCAATACAGAAAAGCGGATAAGTTGTACCGCCTTTTTTTGTAGTATGAACTTCGTGTCCGTAATGCTTTGAAACGCTTACATCAAGTTTCTTCATACCCGATACCGCACCGAGGTTTTCCGTTGCTGCAAAAGCACTTAACGGAAACATCATTGTAACTGTTAATACCGACAAAAGAAGTGCAACAATTCTTTTGCCTAAATTTTTGAATTTATCTTTCATAACTTTTCCTTTCTGCCTGTTTTCAGGCATAAAAAAAGAGAAGATTGTTACATCTTCTCAAGTTAAATTTATGATATTTTTTATTTGAAATTGCCTGTCCATTTACCGCAGTAACCGCAACTCCAGCATTCATAGCCTTGTGGGCAGTTGGCAAAATATTCATCATCGGATATTTCTCCGCTTTCCCATTTATCTGCCCAAGATTTCATTACTGAATCCACATATGCCTTAACATCCGATTTGCTGTCAAACCATCTGCCCATATTGCCGCATTTCATCGAGTGATTATTGTTATTACTGCATTGACTTGCTTTTTGGGTTGTTGGTTGTTTTGATGTAGTCGTTGCTTTTTTTGTATGCTGTGTTGTAGATTTTGTTCTTTGAACAGGTTTTGATGTTGTAGACACAACCTTTCTTTTCGTGGTTGTTTCACTCAACTCAATCTTGTTTGAAGTTGTGCTCGTTATTTTTGCATTTGTAGTTGGAGCAGTAGTTGTTGTATCGGCTTTCGTATCATTTTCAGCAGTCAAAACAGGAAGCGTTGTTTCTTTACTTGCAGAAAAGGAACTTGTTTCTGTTTTTTCGTTTACCTCGCTGTTTTTAACCGAACAACCTACAAACGAACTGATTAGCACAACTGCAACCATACACAAAATCACTGACTTTTTCATTTAGCATTTCTCCTTTACTTTCATTGCCATTTTAACAGATTTTGGAAATTTAAGCAAAGGTGCGTTTATTAAATCATACACATCATTCCTTTATTTGATTTATAAGGCTCTTTCTTTTCTGCAAGTTTGTATGTTTATTAGGGGGTATATTGAAAAGAGGGGGGATAGAAAAAACATACTCCTGCTATCTGCTGTCCCTTTCGGCTCTGCTTTTCAAAAACTTGTTGTAATGCTCCAATGCCTTGCATACATAATCTTGCCTTTTCTCAGGAGCAACAGATTTCGGGATATACTTTTCAAGCGTCTTATGTGGAATTATGAGCCTTTCCTGTTGGTTTGGTTTCAATTCACACATAACCTCAAGAATAGTATCGCTGTTTAGTTCTCCGTCATTAAACATCTTGTGCATACGAATAGCCTGTGCGTGAGACGGAGTACAACACTCGCTTTCTATTGCTTCCAACAAATCTTGCTGATATTCTTTATCAAGAAATGATATTTCAACAGCCGGCAACATTTTCATTTTACCCTCGTCAACCATTTGCAACAATTCAGGGATAAGATAGGTAAGGCGAATATATCGTCTTATTTGATCTTGACTTTCTCCTGTCTGTTCAGATAGCAAAGCTCTTGATGTTTTCGACTTCTGTGCAGTTTGCACAGAAGTTAAATCCGTTCGTTTTCCTTGATGTTTCATCGCATCCAATTTCATTTTGTATGCAAATGCCTTTTCGCTAGGTGAAATGTTTTCTCTTTGGATATTGCTGTCAACCATAATGACGGTTGCGGCATCATCGTCCAAATTTGAAACGATACAACGCAATGTGTTTTTACCGGCAATCTCACTTGCAAATTTTCGTCTGTGTCCTGAGATGATTTCATAATCACCATTATCTTTCTCACGAACAATAGCAGGAACCAACACTCCGTTTTCAGAAACACTTTCAACAAGTTTATTCATTTCTTCGTCATCACGCACTTTAAACGGATGATTAGGAAACGGCACAAGTTTTTCAAGCGAAATATCTTTTATAGTCGGAGTAAGTCCGTTTTCTCGCTCGCTTTGTGATGTGAATAAATCATCGAGCCTGTTCAGACTGAAGTCTGTTTTTCTCTTTTCGCTCAAGTTTCAACACCTCCTTCGTAAAGTCCGCATACGCTTTGGCAACCTTACTGTTTTTATCATAAGCGAATATTGATTTGCCGCTTATTGCAGTTTCAGCCGCTTTAATGCCCATAGGTATCTGCGTATCAAATATTTTAAGATATTTGCCGTAGTCATTTACGATAGCTTCCTTTGTACTTTTGTAAAGGTTAGTTCTGCCATCTACAAGTGTAAGCAAAATACCGTCAATTTTAAGCGACGGGTTAATTTGTCTTTTAACCTTATCTATGGTTTTCACGAGCTGTGTCATACCTTTAGCAGCAAGAAATTGCGACTGCACAGGAATGATAACAGAATCGGCAGCAACCAGAGCATTAACCGTAAGCACGCTCAAAGACGGCATACAATCAATAACCACATAATCATACGCAGCTTTAATTGAATTTACATAACCTTTCAGCACAGTTTCACGGCTCATTGTGTTGACTAAACTAAGTTCAAGTGCCGACAAATCAAGGTTAGCCGGGAGCAAATCAATATTCTCTTTATGATGAAGAATACCGTTTGCAGGATTTTTATTTCTTTCTTCAATGTACTCAACGAGTTTGTCTGCAAGAGTGACAGAAAGTTTGTCCGTATCTCTCCAACCCAAAGCCGTTGTTAAATCACCTTGTGGGTCACAGTCGATAAGCAAAACTTTCTTGTCCTCATTTGCAAGACCGACTCCAAAATTTAAGGCGGTTGTAGTTTTTCCTACACCGCCTTTTTGATTGCATATTGCAATTACTTTTGTTTGTTTCGTAAAAACACCTCCGTTTTAGTTCTATATATACAAAAAAGCCTGCCGATTTTAACCGACAGGCTTTTAACTATATACAGATGTTTGGTTTGGTAATAAAGATTGATTTGAAATTATTACAACCTTGGTAAAGGAAAATCAATGAGAAAAGCTTATGTTTTCAAATTAACATAATTCATGTTCAGATGAATATGAATTAATAAAAAACAATTGACAAATATGATATTGAAAATGTTTCATTATAAAGAATAACTATGATTCCTATTGGCTCAATAAATTATTTAAAAAGTATGCAGCAAAAGCATTTGACCCAATAAAAAATAAATTGTAATTAATAATTTATCGTCTTACGATAGTTATACTTTTCTACTTTTGCTGAAATTACATATTTCACTTTTTTCTCTATAAAGTTCTCTATGATAGTAAATCAAACATTATATAAAATAATATGTACTAGTCAACACAGCAAAGTACTAAAGTAATACGAAATATATTTTCTATTCATTTGAATCTTTCACTTATTTCAACAATACTTTTCTATAAAATTTTTTTCAAATTCTTCTTTTGTATAGGTATGAACGCTCTTAAATAAATAGTTAACAAATTGTTTTAAATCAAATTTAATATATTCTTCATTAGATAATTTACCTAGTTGCTTTCCAATTTCATCTCTATTTTTCGAATTATGATTGTTTTGTTGCCCATTATTATCTTGAATTTTATCTTCATTATATACAAGTATATATTCTAGTTTTTCTCTTGTTTCAGATATTAATGAATGTGATAAATCATTAAAAATTAGAACACTATCATAAATTTTCTTCCAAAGCTCATATTTTTTTATATTACCACCATTCTTAAATTCAATAAATACGATTGTATCTTTATCATCCAGTACGCAAACGGCATCATTTGAACATGGTGTTTCCGAAATACACAGTCCTCTAATATAATCATTTTTCACTCCGTCAAAATTAACGACTTCATAATCAGAATCCGTCATGTATGATATTGAATTTTCTTGTTTATCTTTGGAAGTTTCTTTTAAACTTGAAATATTTTTATTAAATAAATCAACGCTGAAAAAATCATCCATTATTCTTCCACCTCTCATTTTCTAAATCTTGAAAAGGTTTTGACAATTGTCTATATATTTCATCAATGTTTTCAGTACAATCTTTAATTGTTGAATAGGAGCCTTCATTTATAGCCTTATAATATTTACACCTATCAACAATATTATGCTTTTCTGAATAAACTTCTATCGCATTTAAAAAATAAGGACTATGAGTATTTATTAAAATATGCATATTAAATTCTTTTTGAATCAACACAATTATTTCAGCAAAAACCACTTGCCATTCCGGATGTAAATGAACTTCCGGTTCATCAAGAATTATTGTGCCATTTTCTTCTAATGAACCATTTTGTAAAAGGGTTTTTATAATAGCAAAAGTTTTCAATCCAGCAGATATATTTGAAAATACCAATAATTTCCTTCCTACATTTTCAGTTTCAAAAGTTAGACCAAAACGACTTTCTTCTAAAGTTATATCACCATCACATATTTTAGTTATAGTGCTGTATATTTTTTTCATTCGATTATTATCTACAATTTCCTGTAATGTGTTTTTTTTACTGGTTCTTAAAATTCTTGCTAACAGATGATATCTATGTTGAAAGTGAGTATCATATCTGCGAAAGAAAAATCTAATATTTTTAGAATCTAAAATAAAAGGATCATCAATATATAATGCTTCTGTTTTTAAATTTATTGAATTTTTAATTTCTGACACTTTGTTTTCTTCTATAATTGCTTCTATTTTGCAATCTTTTATTGTTAATACTATTTTACTGGAACTTTGATTGCAAAAAACATTTTGAAGTTGTGAATTAAATTCCGCATTTAACCTTTTTGATAATAAATTCTTTAAAAATGTATTATCATCAATCGTTAAATATTGAATGATTTTATCTATTGCTGCATCTTTATTCTCTAGAAAATCAGAATCTTCTGAATCAGGAATATTTTTAAATAATAATTTTTCTAATTTATTTTTCAAATTTGATTTATCGTTGAAATTCAAATATTCATTAATCAGTTTTTCAGAGATCTCTTGAGTGTCAACAAAAGTGTTTTGAAACTTATCACTTGAATATCCGATATTGTAATCAAGAATTCTTTCAATGCTTTCAATTCGTTCTTTTTTGATTTGATGTTCAACATCATAAAATGAATTGAATATCGAATAAAGAGATTTTCCAATTGTACTTTTTCCAGTATTATTTTCTCCAGCAATAACAGTAATTCCGTTTATCTCAACATCGGCAATTTTTACAAAACCAATATTTTCTATTTTGATTTTCATAATTATTCCTTCCGTTTAATATAAAATTAGTACACACATTGATATTATATCTAAAACCAAATAGATATATAACAAATATCTTGATGTTATTTTAACATTAACAACGTTATATTTCAACTGTTATCTTAATAGTACGATACATTACTTTAATTAATAATAAAAGACAAATCAATTATATTTTTAACTATCTATATTTTTTAATTACAATTTTATAACCACTACTCAAATTTATACTCATATCAGCACAAATAAAATCCGTCATATTCTTGAGGAAAATCATCCGAGAAACAAGATGAATATATAAATTTCAGTACCCCAAAATCTACCCCTTATGATTAATTTTATGAGTGATTTATATGAGTTTGTGTCAGTTTTGAAGAAAGTCCATCATACCGTGAAAAGCCTTTATTTATGCGGCTTTCGGCGTAAATAAAGCCTTTTGAACATTGCTGCTCAAAAGGCTAAAAGTGGTGGAGATGGCGGTAATCGAAACCGCGTCCAAAATCGGCTTACCAAGGGCTCTACGAGTGTATTTTACCTTTTGGGTTATCCCCTCACATATCGGCGGTAAACGGCCTATATGCTACGGTATCCTCTAATACCTGACGAAAGACGAGGAATACTTTCGTTCATGTTCGCCACTAAGTCGACGCTCTATCCAAAGTCGTGGCATTCTTTGG
>UMKN01029392.1_pt1 | contig 15120 bp, 10 predicted proteins | sample 1966321 | NCBI WGS metagenome assembly UMKN01 (sample SAMEA4836177, study PRJEB28245) | human gut metagenome | biome: gut microbiome; material: fecal sample | place: Denmark | collected 2008
ATTCTCATAAAATAACTTGCTATATTGTATCATATTCATTTTCAAATAGCAAGCATTCCACCTAAAGTTCCTCCTGCAATACATAAGAAACATGCTGTGATCCTTTCTGTGGAAAACAGAACGATATTTTTTTGAAAAATCCATGAGATCAAAGTCAAGATCATAAAGTATAACATTCCTGCTGCAAATCCCCATAAAAACTTCTTTTTTCCGATCTTACTTCCGATCAGCATGCCAGCAAAAACAGATGCAAGAATATATGTAAGTGTGACCCCAAGATTCGCGATCTTCATTCCTGCATTGCTTTGATAGATGATAAATGCAAGAAGACACAATAAAATTCCTGTGGCAATGTAGGCAAATACCAGACTTTGTATCATATAGAGTCCCTTTTTCCCCATGTCCATAACAATTGCTCCTTTTTCTATTTAATCTATGACTGGTATTTTGAATCTATGCCTTTTTGTGATAAACTGACATTAAAAATACGAAAGGAGTTTTCCTATGATCGATCTTCATATACATTCTACTTGTTCCGATGGAACTTTTACACCAAAACAGATTGTTCAAAAAGTGATAGCAAAAGGATTATATGGATTTTCTCTGACAGATCATGATACTGTCGATGGAATTCCGGAAATTCTTGCTATGAATCTTCCAGATGATCTGAAATTCATTCCTGGAATTGAAATTTCATGTGATGCACTTCATCGTGAGATTCATGTATTAGGATACGGAATCAACTATAAGGATCAGCAGTTAAATCAAACGCTCAACATGCTCCGTGACAAACGGTTTCAGAGAAATCTTGATATGATCGAACTCTTTCAAAAAGACGGTTATCCGATCACGCTTGAAAAACTGCAAAATGGTGATCCTCATACTGTGATCACACGAGCTCACTTTGCAAGAACTTTGATCGCAGAAGGCATTTGTTCTTCCATGGATCAGGCTTTTTCCAAATATCTTGGTGAAAAGTGTAAATATTATGTTCCAAAACCATTTTTTGATCCAAAAGATTGCTTAAGATTAATCCTTGATGCTGGTGGAATTCCGGTTCTTGCACATCCATTTTTATATAAATTCTCAAATGAAGATACCAAACATCTCATTCATGATCTGAAAGAAGAAGGGCTCGCAGGAATCGAAGTTTATCATTCTTCCCATCATATCGGCCAGATCACAAAACTTCGCCAATGGCAGAAAGAATATGATCTTCTTGCAACTGGAGGATCAGACTTCCATGGAACGAATAAACCAGATATCGAAATCGGAACCGGACGCGGACCGTTATTTGTCCCAGATCATTTGATTGATGATCTGATGAATTAATATTAAGAAACAAAAAAAGAATCTGAAATACAGATACTATTCTCTGTCTCAGATTCTTTTCTTTTGATCAAATATTCATCTTATTCTTCAGATGATGATGCATTCGCTTTTTCCATTGCCTGGATTGCTGATTTCTCCATTGGAATACGGCAATGTTTGTCGTTACCAAATTCAACAATGATCGTTGTTTCATCAACTTTATCTACAACAACTCCGTAAAATCCGCTTGTTGTCAACACGCTGTCTCCAACTTCCAGAGTTTCCATCATCTGTTTTAATTCTTCTTCTTTTTTCTTCTGTGGTCTGATCGTTAAAAAGTACATTAATCCAAAACAAACAACCAACATCAGAATTGTCATTGTAACCTGATCCATTTTCTTCCTCCATCTTTCTAATAAGATTACTGGTTCATCATGCCATCGATCTTATGTTTCTTGTATTCCTTATAATTGCCTTCTTCGATTGCCTGACGAATCTCACTCATCATTGTATTATAAAAATACAAGTTATGCAAGACACATAATCTCATTCCTAGCATTTCTTTTGCTTTTAAAAGATGTCGGATATAGGCTCTGCTGTAACTTCTACAGGCTGGGCACTGGCATCCTTCTTCGATCGGACGATGGTCCAGTTCGTATTTTTTATTGAACATATTAAGTTTTCCCTGATTCGTATATACATGTCCATGACGGCCATTTCTTGTTGGATATACACAATCAAAGAAATCAACTCCACGGTCAACTGCTTCTAAAATATTCACCGGTGTTCCAACCCCCATCAGGTAAGTTGGTTTATCTTCTGGCAGATATGGCACTGTCTTTTCAAGGATATTGTACATCTCTTCATGTGTTTCTCCAACCGCAAGTCCACCTAATGCATATCCATCTAGATCCATCTTGGAAATCTCTTTGGCGTGTTCGATTCGGATATCTTCGAATGTTCCACCCTGATTGATCCCAAATAACATCTGATGTGGATTGACTGTATCTTCCAGAGAATTTAAGCGGTCCATCTCTTTTTTGCATCGTCTCAACCATCTTGTTGTACGATCAACAGAATTCTGCATATACTCTCTTGTTGCAGGATGTGGCGGACATTCGTCAAATGCCATCGCGATCGTTGATCCTAAGTTTGACTGGATCTGCATACTTTCTTCTGGTCCCATGAAAATCTTTCTTCCATCAATATGAGAAGCAAAAGAAACGCCTTCTTCTTTGATCTTACGAAGCTTCGCCAATGAAAACACCTGAAATCCGCCAGAATCTGTAAGGATTGGGCGGTCCCAGTGCATAAACTTATGCAGCCCTCCAAATTCCTTGATCAGCTTATCTCCTGTTCTTACATGCAGATGATATGTATTAGATAACTCCACCTGTGTTCCAATATCTTTGAGATCATCTGTACTGACTGCACCTTTGATCGCTGCCACAGTCCCGACATTCATAAATACTGGTGTTTCGATCACACCATGGACCGTTGTTAAACGGCCTCTTTTTGCTCTTCCGTCTTTTTTGATTAATTCATACATTCTTATTCACCATAAATTTTCTTAATATTATCCATTGTTGCACCAAGATTCTTTAAAACTCCATCAAGAATCGTAACAGCTGCCATTGATTCTACCACAACTACAGCTCTTGGCACGATCATTGGATCATGACGACCATGAATTTCAATCTCTACATTATCAAGATCACGATTGACTGTCTTCTGTGTCTGTGCGATCGATGGTGTCGGTTTGATGGCTGCACGGAATACGATCGCACTTCCATCACTCATTCCTCCAAGAACTCCTCCAGAATGATTTGTCTCTTTTTCTACCTTCCCATCAACACAGATAAAATCATCATTATTCTCTGACCCTCGCAGGTTAGCAGCCTCAAATCCATCTCCGATCTCGAAGCCTTTTACTGATCCAATGGACATAATGGCTTTCGAAAGTTCTGCATCCAGTTTATCAAAAACGGTTTCCCCGATTCCAACTGGCATTCCTGTGATCTGACATTCAATGATACCACCGATGGAATCCATCTCTTTGATCATCTGGTCTGCTTTCTCCTGTACAAGTTTTGCTGCCTCTTTATCTGGCATGTTAAATGGATTGTTATTCATCTCCGCAAAGTCAAAATGATCCTTAGATACTTCAATTCCGGCGATCGCTTTTGCATAAGCTTTGATCTCAATTCCCAGTTCTTTCAAAACTTTCGCTGCTACAGCTCCTGCTGCTACACGTCCGATCGTCTCTCGTCCAGAAGATCTGCCGCCACCGCGGTAATCTCTGAATCCATATTTCATATCAAATGTAAAATCTGCATGTCCTGGACGGTAAATATCTTTGATATTGCTGTAATCTTTAGACCTCTGATCCTTGTTATATACAACCATGGAGATCGGAGTCCCTGTTGTTCTTCCTTCGAAGATACCAGAAAGAATCTCAACCTGATCTCCTTCTTTTCTCTGTGTTGTATACTTTGACTGCCCTGGTTTTCTGCGGTCCAGATATTTCTGAACATCTTCTCTCTCAAGAGGTAATCCAGCCGGACATCCATCTACCACGACACCTACGCCTGCACCATGAGTTTCCCCCCATGTTGTAATTCGAAAATTTGTGCCAAAACCTGATCCTGCCATATATGTTCCTTCCTATAATTTGATATTTGCAAGTAAGTCACCAAGACTTGTTCCAGCTGCATCTTCTGTGTATTCCACACCAGTTTCTTCTGCTTTCTTAGCTGCTTCTTTATCATCTTCTAATGCTTTGATACTTAAACTTACTTTTCCATTTGCAACTTTAATGATCTTAACTGTAACAGCATCTCCTTCTTTCACAACTTCTTCTGGAGATTTTACTCTCTTCTGGCTTAACTGTGAAATATGAACTAATCCACTGATTCCATCACCGATATCAACAAATGCTCCATATGGCATGATATTTTCAACTGTACCTTCTACAACTGTACCAACTTTTAATTCATTGATCTTATTCTCGCGTTCTTTTCTTTCTTTTTCCTTCTCAACAGCTTTTGCAGATAAGACAAGTCTCTGTTCTTCTGGTTCTACTGTGATGATCTTTGCTTCCACATCTTTCTGTAACCATACGTTCAGATCTTCTACATATTTTGTTGATAATAAAGATGCTGGAATAAATCCACGGATTCCTTCGACATAAACGATAACTCCACCATTTACAACACCACCAACTGTCAATGCCAGAACATCCCCATCTTCTTTCATCTGCTCTAAACGGTTCCATACTGCGTCTTCATTTGTTGATGCTTTATTTAAAGATTCTTCTAACTGTGCTTCGAAATCTTCTCTTGTTTCTTTTACTTCTTCTGCCATAATATCCATTCCTCCATTTGATTGAACTATATACGTAACCTTTATTATAACATAGAATGAAAAAGATTCAAGAATGCCTGGATTTCCTATAACTACAAAACATTTTTACAGATACGAAAATGCTTGTTCCTATGAGAAATAAAAGCCATAAATTGGGATGTTTTTGTTTTTTTTCATCTTTTTTTGATGGTATTTTATCTTGTTTTACCACAATTTGTTTCACTGCTTTTGGAAGGACTTTTGTGATCTTAAATGTGATCCCTTGATCAGTTTTATTTCCTGCCTGATCCACTGCTTTCAGATGAAGAACATGCTTTCCAGGAGCCAATTCTTTCCATGTGATCTTATGATGTTCCAGTTTTTGTTCTTTTCCATCCAAAATAACCTTCTCCCACTGATCTGTTTTATTTTCCAAAAGGATGCCGATCTGTTTTCCATATTCACATTCAGATTTCTGATCAAGCCCTTCTATTTTGATCACCGGTTTTTGTGTGTCATAAAAAAACTGTATTTCTTCACTTGTTTTTTCATTTCCGGCACTGTCTTTTACATGCAGACTGACACTGCATTTCCCATTTTCTGTGATAGGATCTTTTATATAAACTTTATCTTCTTTCCATTGATATTCCTTTTTTTGCCCATTCACAAGAAATGCCATTACCTGCACTGGTTCCAGACTTTCAATGCGAAATCCTGGCTTCAGATTTTTTGTTGATATCTGTTTTTCCTTTAAATCCTCCTGCAAAAAATGAATCTGTATGCCTTTTTGATTGACAGTAAATTTTCTGCTGCACCTATTTTGATTTCCTGCAAGATCTTCAGTTTTCACATCAATGGTATAATATCCATCTTTTTTGATCATAACGGAATTCATCTTCTTTCCGTTAAGATAAATATATGTCTTATCTGGATTCAGATTTTGATCTTTCACATCTACTTGAATTTTTACAGGCTTTGAATATGATCTTCCATTGTCAATTCCTTGAATTTTAATCCTTGGTTTTTGTGTATCAATGATAAACGACTTTTCCTGTATGATCATTTTATTTCCTGCCAGATCTTCTGCCTGAACAGACAATGTCTGTTTTCCGTCCTTTAAAAATATAACTTCTGTTTCATAATGATCACCTTCCAACTTCCATGGCTTTACCTGTTTCCCCGATGTTCTTAAGATCATATTTCCCTTTTTCAGATTTTCATCCTTAACTATGATCTGAGCTTTCTGGTATTTTAAAATTTCTGATCTTGGATTTTGATAACGAACAAAAATCTCTGGATTATCTGTATCCACAAAACAAGTCGTTTGGTAGAGTTGTTCTGATCGATTTCCAGATTCATCTTTCGTATAGATGTCAAGCTGATATCTTCCATCCTTCCTGATCCTAGGAATCTGATCGATTCCTGTCAGTATCTCTTTTGTCTTCAAATCTGTAAGCTGCGCATAAAGATGCACCTGTGGTCCTTCTTTTTTCTTCAGATCATATGAGAAAACAGGAATTTTCGAATACCATCCACCAATAGGTTCCTGATCACATTGGATCTTTGCAAGTTCTGGTTTTTGTTTCCATACTCTCACTGGAATCTGACTGATCACTCCTTCTCTTCCAGCCTTCGAAACTGCTCTGATATAAACAAGATCATCAAAATCTTTGCTGATCTCTAACTTGTTATTTTTCATCTGCTTCCATTCATCTTGTCCTATTTTATATTCATAAAATTGAATATCAGAAACTGCTTTGGCTCCATAAGCTTCCAATACCACATTCTTTTTGCTCCATGCTCCTGGAGTATACGCTCCCGCTGTGATCTTGGCTGTTGTTGGATTATTTAATTCGACCATAACCTGCCTTATTTCTTCATATCCATTTTTATGAACAATATGAACCTTATAAATCCCTTCTTCCTGAAAACTGATCTGTGTACTTTGTTCGTAATCCCAGATCGGATTTATTTTCTGTTGATTCACGAAAACTGTAATATCCTTTGGTGCTGTCCCATTTTTTAGAAATATTTCCATCACTGTACTGCTTCGAAATGCAGGATCATTCCCTTCTCCTTCCAGAGTAACATCCCAAGGGATTTCCCAATCTCCCTTCGTATCGACCGGTAAAACCATAAAAAGAAGAAGTACTGTGATTCCCATGATGATATATATCTTATATTTTCTGATCATAACCCAAGTTTCCTCCTCAATTCCTCTGCTCTTTTGCTTGTCATTCCTGTCCGTTTTCTACCTTCCCTATAGACCCTTTGTGCCTGTGTCATTTTATTGTTCCTGCATAAATAAATACTATACTCCACATAGGCATCCATAACTTTTGGATATTTCTTTAGAAATCGTTCAAACTCCCTGCTGATATCTGGCTGTTTTGATTCCAGATAAACAAGCTTTCTTTCATACAATTTCCATGCAGGATCTCCTTTAAGATTTTCTTTGAAAACCCGGTCTGTTTCCTCTAAAAACTTTCTATCATCTCCTTTTTCTGCTTCTCTTTCATATAAATTGATCCGGTCTGCTTCCACTAATTTCTGATATTCTTCCTTTTGTGGATATTTTTGTATCTGTTCTAACATTTTTTCTGCTTCTTTCCATACATTCTCTGACAGTTTTGCTGTATTTACTGTATAAAAATGAAGATAAAAATATGCCGACCAGAAATCATGCACATCGGTCTGACAATCCTGTACGATCTTCATAAGTTTTTCCGCACTTATATCATTTCTCCTGCCATCTAAAACATCTAAAAGCACCAAATACGATGACACATTCTTTTTCATCCCTCTACATCTTTCAAGATACACTCGTGCCAATTGTGTATTCTTTTGTATCTGATCCGTTCCATAAAAATAAGCCATTGCCTTTTTTATCTCTCTTTGAGACTTTTTCTGTACAATGACTTCTTTCTCTCTTTGCTCTTCCCTCTGTATCTGATTCCAGAGATTCTGGATACAAAAAACAGCAATCACCACCATGAACCCTTTCTTCATACGACAGATTCTCAATATTCTCTCAAAATCTGCCTGAATCTGCCTTATGTTGTGATATCTTTTTGCATCGTCATCGATCAGACATTTTTCTATGATCTTTTGGACAGCATCTGTTGCTTTCAATAAAGATTCCATTGTTTTTCCTAAACTATATATATCAAAATAAATGTCTGCTCTTTCTTCTGTCTTTGCCTGTTTTTTGGATGCATAGTTTTTGGTTCCATATCCACTTAATTTTTCTCCCGCAAACAATGCCGCTCCAAAATCGATCAAGTATATATTTCCAGATCGATCAAGCATGATATTTTCTGGTTTCAGATCCATATGAATGATTCCTTGTTCATGAATCTTATTCAGCACTTTGCAGATTTTGATCATCCACAATAAACTTTTCTTTTTATAAAGTTTTCCACAGACTCTGCCATATCGTTTTAACGAATTTCCAAGAATATATTCCATCACCAGAAAAAGTTCCTTTTCCTTTCCTGCAAAAAATAATTCCGGCACACCTTTGGTATGTTTTAATTTTTGCAAGATCACCCTCTCCCTGTCCCACTGTTTTTGATCCTTCACGATCTTCACAGCAACCTCTTTTCCGGTCTTTTGATCCAGTGCAAGAAAAACTTTACCCATTCCGCCTTCTCCAAGTATTTTTCGGACTTGATAACGTTGGTGATAAATCTTTCCTATTTCTTGTTCGGAACTTTGACGATCACACAGGACAGATTGTCTAATTCTCCTCTTCTTTTTACTTTCTGAAAACATTTCTGCACCCATTCTTTGATCTGTTCTTTTGATGCCTCTACCTGATAGATTTCTTCTTCCTCAAGCAGCCCATAAAAGCCATCAGTACATAATAAAAACTCCATTCCTGGATTTAATCTGCCTTTGTAACAATCAATCCGGATATCTTTTGTCACACCTACACACTGGATCAAAATATGTCTTCTCGGATCTTTTTTTGCCTGTTCTTTTGTGAGATGTCCAGCACGCAGTTCCAACTCTGCCAGAGTGTGATCTGTCGTTACAAATTTACGGTCCCTGTCAAACCAGTAAGTTCTCGAATCACCGACATTTAAGACAAAAAATTCATGTTCTTCAACAAACAATAAGGTTAATGTGCTTCCCATGGATTTTGTTTCTTCCATCCGACGACTCATTAACAAAAGATTCTGATTGATCCTGCGGATCAGATCAATCAGATTCTGCTCGATCATATCAATTCCCATAGTTTCTAATCCATCAAACAACGTTTCGTCAAACCATTGTTTTAATACTTCCACGATATAATGACTGGCAATCTCTCCTTTTTTCAAACCTCCCATGCCGTCACAGACGACTGCGAGCAGATAAAGCTTTCCGTTCTTTTCCTTCTGACGCAACAGATAAGCATCCTGATTGGATGGTCTCCCATTCCCAATATCTGTCATTCCAATTGTATCTATCATAAATTCCTCCTAAATGAAAAAAAGCTCATAAAGATAAATCTTTACAAGCTTCTTTCAATGTTTTGTTGTATTTGTTAATAATTTATTCCTCGATATCTTCGATATCTTCTTCCGCCGCTTCGTCGTCTCCTCCGTCAATCTCCTGCTTTAGGATTTCGATATCTCCACGAAGCTTCTCGATCAGATTAAACAGGTCAATATACTCTGCCTGTGGGTAATCCATATGTTCTTCAAAATACTTCTCTCCCACCTGACGGTACAGATCATTTAAATCTCTCTTGGCGACTCTTAGATCATTGTGTCTTTTTGCGGAATCTGCGACTTCTTTAGCTTTCTGCGCCGCTGCTTTCCCTGTGGTCTGAATCGTTTCTTCCAGACGTCCGAAAAAATCTTTTGCCATATACGTCACTCCCAACATTTTTCTTTCATTGTACCTTATCCTCAGTATTTCGTAAAGGCTTTGTCCCTAGAATTACTAGTGTTTTTTCTTCTTTTTCCAATATATAAAACTTCCACCTAAAGATGCTGCCAACAATGCAAAAATCCATTTCTCATCGAAGGAATCTCCTGTTTTTGGTGTGCTCGCTGCATCCCTTGTTCCTGGTGATCTTTTATATTCAGAAGTATTGGATCGATCTGCTTTATTTCCCGTTGTCACTGTTGATTTCGATTCTTTTTTGATCTTCACTAAACGTACTGCACTAACTGGTTTGACAAAATCTGCTTTTCCTGTCGCTGTATTTTTTAATGTCTTTCCAGAAAGTGATGCTTCTTTTAGTTTTACCTGATACGATACTTTTATGGATTCATCATAAGATAAATTCTTTCCTGTCTCAATGACATACTTATTTTCTCCTGCAGTGATCGTGCACTGTCTGGTAATATCTGACCCATCTGGTGCATAAATCTTAATGCTGTTCTTAATCACCTTAGCTCCATTTCTTGAAAGCTGATCTTCGATCACAATATTTTTTGCGATCGCATCTTTGATCGTCTGCATAACAACCAGCTGATACTCGCAGATATCACCAACTTTATATGTTGTTTTATCAACCTTCTTGGTGATCATCAATGCTGGCTGTACAGCTTCCATTACTACCACTTGATCATCTCTGACTTTATCCGCATCATCACTATAGCTTTCCGCAATGTTTTTGATATCTCCTGTGATCATCTTCTTAAATGCTGTCTGATATATTACCAGAAGTTCATCTTTGTCACTGACATCTTTTCCTGTGATGATCTTAAATTTTCTAAGATTCTCATCTATTATGATCTCACATTGCTTGGTGATATCTTCCCCATTGTATTTTACACGGATCTGTGAAATCTCCATTCCTTCTTGTTCAAAATGATCTTCTACGACTACCTGATGTGCTGTCATATTCTCATTTCTCTGTGTTACACGGATCTTGTATTCTCCGCTTTGTCCTTCTTTGTAAGACTTATGCGCAGTACTTTTTTCAATCTTTAACACAGGTGGTTTTACAACGACTGTATTTTCATCCTGATCATCTTCTGTATTATCACTTCCTGCAACTGCTGTATTCTTCACGGCTCCTTCAATCCTCTTTTCAAATACAACCTGATAAGCTACCGTCATCACATCATTTTCACCAAGATCTTTTCCTGTTTCAATCGTAAACCGATGGTCTTTCGCATCAATCTTGCAATCCGATGTAATATCTTTTTCATTAAGTTTTACTTCGATCTTCTGAACCTTCATACCTTCTTTTTCGAACTCATCCACGACTTTTACATTCTGTGCTGTCATGCCTTCTTTTCCTTGTGTGATATGAAGTTTATAATATCCAGTTTCTCCTACTGAATAAACCTTTTTATCCGATTGTTTTGTGATTTGCAGTTTTGGTGCTTTCACCTTGATCGTCTCATCTGCCATCCCGCTTCCTGACGGAATCTCTTTATCTTCCCGGATCAGATCTCCATTGCTGTTTTTTGTCGCAGCAACGTGCATAATATTCTTTACTTCCTGTCCTTCGAGTCCATCTTCTTCAATCACTGCCTGATAAGTGATCTCTATCTTATCCGTCATGCGAAGATTTTCATAAGATCCTGTTTTCTTTCCTTCTTCCGAACCCATTGCTGGAATCGTACCATTTTTCAGTGCAAGTGGTGTTATGATCTCATAACTTCTTCCACTTGGATCAAATGTGATCTTACACTCAGATGCAATGTTTTTCCCACCAGATATAACCGCTACGGTTCCTGGTATGATCTTGATCCCTTCTGCCTGAAGTTCATCCTGAATCTCCAAATTTCTCATAAAAGTTCCCGGATTTGGATTGGTGATCACTGCCTGATAAGTTACATGATCTCCTTTTTTATAAAGCTGTACTGGAGCTGATTTTATCACATTATTTTTTGGCGAGTTGATATACACCTGCCTTGATGCCCTTGTTTCTGGAATTCCTGCTGCCCATGCAGATGCAGTATTATCGATCACTTTTCCATTTGTAAGGACTCCACTTTTTACTGTATATGTAATCTCGATCGTCTGTCCATATGGAAGGGCATAATCACCTTTTGACTTCAAAATAAATCCATTATTTTCTGTCTGTAATATGTAATCCTTCTTATCAAGACCATTGATTTTTATATCCTGTAACTTCATATCCATCACACTTGCAAAGGATGTATCCTGAATCGTAAAATAAGCTGTCTTTGCTTTTTCGTTTTGATTTTTCACTGTTACCTTATAGGTGATCTCATCTTTTGCCTGATATTCATATTGTTTTGTCTCTTTCCTGATCAAAAGACCCGGCGTATCTCCATTTTCTTTTGGCAGCTCGATATCTACACGAACCTCATTGGTCATTTCTATCTTATCATTAATGATCGTTTTCGCTGTATTTTTTTCTGTGATCATCGTTTCCTTTGTATTATAATGCCCATGTTCTTTCCATATCTTACGCAATTGATCTAACTGTTCTTTGGATGCATTCTCCGGAATATTCATCTTTACTTTGATCTTTAATTTATAAACAGATTTTTTATAAAATTCGGCATCTTTCGGATTCTTAAGTTCTGCTCTTACAAGATTGCCGTTTTGTGAAATATCAAACTGACTGCTTACATCCTCATCATCTCCGTAAACCTTGATATCCAGAATCTTTAAACAGGATTCGATCTGATCTTCAAATGCAAACTTATCAAAATAATGTGCCTTTGGAATTTCTCCCGCAATTACCTGACTGACTTCATAATCCCAAGATTTTGCCAGATCTTGCACTCTTAGATGTTCCGTCTTGGTCCCATCTTCTCCGATCACCTCTTTGGTTGGGTCAACTGGGTCAAAGCGGATCATATTCTGTCCATATCCTACATATTGCTCCTCTTTTGTTGGTGCTTTTTCAAGACTCCTTCCGAATGTATATTCAAAAGAATCTGATGCAAATGTAAATCCTACACAAGTAAAATCTTCACTACTGTAATTATCTAGAAAATCCGCATAATAAATACTAGTTTCCCCTGATCTTTTACAACTTAATTTTGTATTCTTTGATACATATTCTCCGTGAATCTTGTTTGCTTTGATCCCGATATACTGATATGTATCAATATCCTTTAACGTCATATTACTTTTGATCGTTACTGGTGTATTCGTTCCTGCTTTATAAAAATCACTTTTTAATGTCATCTCTTCGATTCCAACATAAGCACATCCATTGATGCCGCTTCCAATCGCCACATAACCGTCTTGATTCTTATACTTTTCGATTCCAGTAACCGTCATGACCAAATCTAATTTTTCCCAATGGCCATTACTTCCATCGGCTTTGCATTGATAGATCTCCATATTTGTTTTTCGGATCTTAATATTCCCTGCGGTATTTTGTGAAGTCTGAAACCATGTATACTTTTTAAGGAAATCCGGCATCTCGATCTCTGGTAATTTTGCTGCTTTCTTTCCTGCTTCTATGATCGTCTTCGTCTGATCTGTTGCATGCATCTTAAAACCGTAGGATGCATCCACTGAAAGTGCTTTTTCATCGTCAAATGATGAGAAAATATGTTTCTCATCTGCCCAACTGCTTGTGATCTTCCCCGCATTCTCAGTATTTAACTGTGCTTTCACCTTTCGCTGTCCAAACACAGATAAGATTACGGATGCCGTAAAAACTCCGATCATCCCAAGGCACATGAACCATTGTCTCTTTTTCTTCATAATGTACTCTCCTCCTTGTCATATCTTTATATTTCCCTCATTCTCCAACAGACAAAATGTCTCATAGCCTCCCGGCTCCCCTCATTCTTATGACAGGCTGCACTCACCTCCATGACCATGCAGAAGTCTCATTATCATATCCTTGTTCGCTCCCTGTGCTCTTCGTGGTATCATAAAAGAACCTCAATCCTATTGTTCATGGCATAAAATTCATTGCCCGCAGATCATGGCGGAATATGTCCTCCCGGACTGTGCCGGAAAATGGTCTTATTCAATTGTCAGCTTCCCTTGGATTCATCATCATTCGATCATCATATGTCGTGAATGGATTTGTCAGATCTGATTGATCTCATCTTAGATTTATCTTGTTGATATGTTTTTAGAATTATCTGATATTGTATTCTCTTCCATTTATTCCCTATCTTGGTTTATCATAACATTTTCGCATAAAAAAAGCAACCCATTTTCTTCCATGGGTTGCTTTTTTATGATTCATTAGATTCCAAGAATCTTCTTCACTTCGTCTTCCATTCCTGCTGTCTCACATACCGTATCATGAAGAACTGGTGCAGTTCTGATCTCTTCGATCGCTTTTGGAATTGCTGTCTTAGATACTTTGTTAAGTTCATCAACTAATTCAAAGTCATCTTCTGCATCGTATGCTGGATCGATCGCATCCATAACACTTCTTGTGAATTTGTATGGACTTGCTGTAGAAGCGATCACTGTTGGAGTTTTGTCATCTCCTGTCGCTGCTTTGTATTTGTCATATGCAACTGCTGCGACTGCTGTATGTGTATCCATCACATATCCTTCTTTATCATAGACTTCTTTGATCTTCACTGCTGTTTCTTCTTCACTTCCGAAAGCTCCAAAGAACTCAGATAATTCTGCTTTCATGGCATCTGTGATCACATATTCACCGTCTTTTGTCAATGCTGCCATAAATTTGGCACACTGTTTTGCATCATTTCCTGCGATTCTATAGATCATACGCTCTAAGTTACTTGAGATCAGAATATCCATAGATGGAGATGTTGTAACATAGAATTCTCTGTTACGATCGTATTTTCCTGTCTCAAAGAAATCAAATAATACTTTATTCTTATTAGATGCGCAGACAAATTTGCCGATTGGAATACCCATCTGTTTTGCATAATAAGAAGCTAGAATATTACCAAAGTTTCCTGTTGGAACGACTACATTCATAGGTTCCCCGGCCTTTAATGCACCCTGTTTTAATAAATCAGCATAAGCCTTTACATAATATACAACCTGTGGCACTAAACGTCCGATGTTGATTGAGTTTGCAGATGAGAACTGGAATCCGTTGTCATTCATCACTTTCGCTAACTCTTTGTTAGAGAACATCTTCTTAACACCTGTCTGAGCATCATCAAAGTTTCCTTTGATTCCGATCACGTATGTATTGTCACCCTTCTGTGTTACCATCTGTTTTTCCTGAATTGGGCTGACTCCAGACTTTGGATAGAATACGATGATCTTTGTTCCCGGTACATCTGCAAATCCTGCTAAAGCCGCTTTTCCTGTGTCTCCGGATGTTGCTGTTAAGATCACGATCTCATTCTTTACATTATTCTTTCTTGCTGATGTTACAAGTAAATGTGGCAGAATAGATAATGCCATATCTTTAAATGCGATGGTTGCTCCATGGAATAATTCCAGATAATATGCTCCATCTACTTTCTTTGTCACTGCGATCTCTTCTGTATCAAATTTGCTGTCATATGCATTATTAATGCATGTCTTTAATTCTTCTTCTGTAAAATCTGTAAGGAATTCTTTCATGACTGCATAAGCAAT
>UMKN01041360.1_pt1 | contig 14074 bp, 9 predicted proteins | sample 1966321 | NCBI WGS metagenome assembly UMKN01 (sample SAMEA4836177, study PRJEB28245) | human gut metagenome | biome: gut microbiome; material: fecal sample | place: Denmark | collected 2008
GTTTATCATGACGGTTCTTTAATTGCTACCAAAGCTACTATACAAGGTAATATTACTGCCACAAGCGGTAATATTGGTGGTTTTGTGATAAGTACCACGGGTATTAATTCAGCGGACAACAAAGTAGGTATTAATACTACCGCCGGTTGGGGGGTATATGCCGGTGATATGGTTGCAGGAACAGATAGACACATTTTTTGCGTAGGATTGGATGGCGCATTATATGCGGAAAATGCAAATATTGTAGGTAACATCACAGCAAATTCAGGTAGAATTGGCAATTGGCATATTGTAGACGGAAATCTAAGATATGTCGCCGATGAAAACGAACAAGCCTATTTGACTCCTACCGAGTTTCTGCTAAGTCGAAAAGAAGGAGCAAACTTGCACGCTTATGTTGGACAGATATATATGCAGAACGACAGTCAAAGTCGTAGCATTTCAATCGACTGCAACGAAGGTGTAATAGCCTTGGGCGGTGATTGGAGTACCCCATGGGGAGATATCGAAGATTAATATATTGACATTTTAAGGACTGTGTAAAAGCAGTCCTTTTATTTTTTTTGAAAATTAGAAAAGGAGGAATGTGGCAGAATGATTAAATTAAATCATAATCTTTCGTTAGATTTATATTACAACGAAGAAAAGACAATTGATACAAAAGAGTATGATAAAAATTCTCGTTATATTACCGTGTCGCTTACATTCAAGGGTGAAGAATATAAAATTGCTGGTGATTCTGTTAAAGCTAGGGTCAAATGGTTAAAACCTGATAAAAAAGCGGTTTTTAATGACTGTGTAATCAATTCAGACAACACTGTTACAATTGATTTAACAGAACAAATGTTAATTGCCTCTGGTGTAGCCAAAGCTACTCTTTCACTCTATGACATTAATACAAATCAGGTTCTTTCATCTACAAGTTTTAATGCGATTATCGAAGCGAGTGCTGTATCAGATGATACAATTTTAAGCTCGGATGAATACAATTCATTGCATAATGAATTTAAGCGATTAAACGATAAGGTTGAAGAACTCGATAAAACTGTAACGGAACATGAAAATATTCGAGAAAAAAATGAGGACAGCCGTAAGACTAATGAGATTAAACGTGAATCAAATGAATCTAAACGAATTAATTCCGAAAATACTCGTATAAACAATGAAAACAAACGTATTGATTCTGAAGATGAGCGTGTTAAAAACGAAAATACTCGTATTGCAAATGAAAATACTAGACAGCAAAATGAAGTCATAAGAGAAACACAAGAGGATAAAAGAGAGTCTGACACTGCTATCGCCATAGAAAAAGCAAACGAAGCGGCAAAGAACGCAAATGACAAAGCAAATGATTTACAAAATAAATTAGATAATCATCATTTTGTTCTTACAAATGAACTTGAAAACAGTGTTTCTTCTACTTCTACCACTCATGCTCCTACTGCCAATGCTGTAAAAATAGCGTATGATAAAGCGGCTTCTGTTGAAAATGTTGTAAATTCCAATAAAAATAATTGGGATGATAAATACACAAAAAATGAAGTTGATAATAAGTTCTCAACTCTCGAAAGCAACGTTGATTGGAAGGAATCTGTTGCCACTTATGAAGATATTTTAACTACTTATCCTAATCCAGAAGACGGATGGACAGTAAATACAAAAACTGATAACCTTACCTATCGTTATAGTGGTTCAGCTTGGGTTGCAATTTCAGCTAATGCTATCCCAAAAGCTACGCAATCTCTTGATGGCTTGTTATCTAAAGAAGATAAATCCAACTATGATGATGCAAATAATAAAAAACATACTCATTCAAATAAGTCTGTGTTAGATGGAATCACTTCTGCTTTAATCACAGCTTGGAATAATGCAGTAGAACATATTACAGATACCGTTAAGCACATTACTTCTAGCGAAAGGACTAAGTGGAATGCTGCTTATGACAAAGCAAATGATGCATTGCCTAAAACAGGTGGTATACTTACTGGCAGTTTGGATATTTATGGAAATGCAAGCCAAAATCCATTGAGGACACGAGGAATTGTAGGCTCAGATGGACAAGGAAGCGATGGAGATTTATATTTGCAATATGGTTCGGCAGGAAATATCTATCTTGGCAAAAACGGTAGTGGTTGCATTGATAATGACGGTAAATCGTATAACGGTACCGCAATGTCTTCTCGTTATCCGGTAGGATTTAATTCTTATACTCCTGCGGACATTACATGGGGTGTTCAAACAGGCACTCCTCTGGTTGCGTGGAATACGTCAAATGGCGGTTCTATCGGATTTAGAGATAATTGCCCTGCTGATGGACAAGTTTCGATGGTCGTTGACGGTAGAGTTTATCAAGATGAAGGTCGTTACCCTGTTTTAGATAGTAACAACTATACTTCCGTTATCACAAAGCAAGGTATTTGTGATATTTTGGGGTATACTCCTTCAACAGGAAGTGACAGTTTTGAAATTGGTGGGACAAATCTATTTCAAGGAACAAAAGAATTTGAAATTACAAACGCAAAAAGTTTTAGTAATACTGTTTCTAGCGTGACATCCGAAACATATAATGGTCTTAAAATCAGAAAAAATTTAACAGCTTGGAATTTTTACCGTCCGATTATTAGTTTGGAACCTGGTAATTATGTATTTTCGGGATACGTAAAGGGCGTAAATGGATTATCTACATACATACAGGTAAGCGCGGGTGATACTATCTTAAATGCTTATACATTTTCTATCACATCTGATTGGAAACGTTATTCTATTACGTTTGAAATTACTGAAAAATCTGATGTGACTTTCTTCTTGGAATCGCGCGAAGCGGGTGAAATTTACGAATGTGGTTGGAAACTCGAAAAGGGAAATAAGGCTACGGACTGGTCTCCTGCACCCGAAGACTTAGAAAGTGCGTTGTCGATTCGTGATTACAATGATACATCGAAAAAAATCAAAGTCGGTTGGGTAGGGAATTCGTTATCTCAAGACCAGATTCTAGGTGTAGCTTGTTATGCTAGCGGAGATGATGATATAGTAAAAGCCAAAATCAAAGACGTGTCAAAAGCTACGTTTAAAAACTGGCTGGGGACAGTATCACCATCAGATGGTTCAAACAATTATGTTAAAGTGTTTAATTCGTCAAATGTCAACTCGTCTGATGATTTAACCGTCAACGATCTTGCAGACCAAGGCTTTGCAGCAGCAATGATTGCTGCAACCGAAGATAGTCCTATCGGAAGTGGTTGGTTTCATGCTCTTAATCTCGGATGGGGTAATTCGAAAAATAATTGGGTTAGTCAGATTGCACTTGGAACACAACCGAATGACGGTTTGTACTATAGAACAACTGGAGCTAGTATTGTTGGCAAACCATGGAAGCGTGTGCTTGATAGCAGTAATTACACTAACTATGCGCTCAAAAACGAAAATTTGAGTGACATTGATTTGAACAACGTTACAACAACGGGCATATACCACTTGACCGGTAAGCTTACTAACAATCCACTGTCTTGCAATGCAACGCTATTTGTAGATTTTAGCGTTGGTACACCGTATCAGATTTTTATCCCGGACTATGCATATGTGATGTATAAAAGAACTTATTCAAATGGCTCATGGGGTAGCTGGGTGTATTTGAACGATTATATTCCGATAAGTGGCACTACAAGTCTTGCAGGTAGTATTGTTCCTAATGAAGATGTCGCTATGGATTTGGGTGATTCGACACATAGATTCACGAATGTGTATTCGAGCAATATTACAACAGGTGCAATCTGGATGGAACACGATTCTAATGCGATTTATGAGTCTGGTAATGACGCAGCTAACGGAAACGGCGGTGGGCTTAATAATTTGGTAGTCCGTTCATGGTGGGGTGTATCTTTCACATCTAATTGCGCGGGGGGACGTTACGGCGGCGGAAATCAAACTGCTGTCGGAATTGACTGTCGAGAAGGCATTGTAAAAGCATATAATTTTGCAGGCTTAATAAATGGACACAGCGTTAATGCAGACGTACCGTCAAATGCAACTTACATAGAAAGTTATGGTTCAAGCGATAATTATGTGTTTTCAGATTGTTATGGTTCAGGCTCTGGTACTAATTATTACTATATTCGATATACCAATGGCATTCAAATGATTTTCATCGAGATACATAATGACAATAGCCGTCAGAATGTGTCTCAAGGCAGTGGTAAGAAAACAATATCTTTTCCCGTGTCATTTGTAAATAATAAATATTTTGCTTTTGGTAAACAGAATATATCTTCTGATGCTTCCGGTAATAATTTGGTTAGTTTCAGTGAAAAAAATACTTCTTCGATTGATGTTCGTCATTACCCATATGGGTATAATGAAGCAGCAGATTACTTTTCAATGTTTTTTGTAGGGAGGTGGAAATAGGTGTTTTATATACTTTACGACGAAAATGGACAATTTTATGGCTTCCAAGATTCTGAGGAGTACACTCAACAAATTATCAATGATAATACTTCTTTGGATTATCACGAAGTATCAGATGAAATGCATTACTTTTTAATCAATTCACAGGAAAAATTCACGGTAAATGTAAAACTTATCTCTGATGATGTTGAATGTCTTGATGAGGAAAAATATTTTTTATTTGAAGCTCCAAAATCTATTAATATTGAAATAGTCAAAGAAAATCTTGTCTCCTCAATCAAAAATAAATGTCAAGAGTTTATTACTAACGGACTAAATATTGAGTTGTCGTCAGGCGAATCTAAGCTATTTACGTTTAAGATTGAAGATCAGATTAATCTTAAAAATATGTGTGAAATGTATTCTGAAAAAGATGTCGTTCTTTATCACGCAAGCAATGAATCTTTTGAAGAATATACGTATCTCGATATTAAACATATATATATAACTTTACTTAACAATAAGACTTATAATCTTATTTATTGTCAGGTGTTATGTAAATGGATATTAGATAATTATACAGAAGAAATGTATGATAATAAGGATATCATAGAATACGGTTATACCAACGATTATATTGCAAGCGAGGTTGAAAAGTATTATGAAGTACAAAAAATATCAGAATAAAAACAATGAAGACATTTATGTGCTTCACTTTCCTGGTACGGGAATTATAGGGCATGAAAATATTATCAGCGAAAATTTGGACAGACCTATTCAAATGGATAGCAATCTGTCCATTATTTCTATTATGAATCACAGTTGTTATGATGAATCTTTTATTGTTAAGCAATGTGGGTATAATAATATTCCTATTTTCAATACGGCAATCAATGAGCAGAAATGGAATAACTGCATGAAAATTAATCATATTTTAGAATGCCTAAAGCAGATAGAAACTGATTATATTTTAATTTTAGATGGACGAGATACTTTAATTGTTAATGATTTAGATGCTACATTTATCGAAAAATATCTTTCGTATAAAATTCCTATAGTATATAATGCTACTCCTATCCCATATCCAAATACAGTTATAGAACCATTACAGGAGTTACTAAAAATTTCTGGTACTCATAAATTTTTAAATGCGGGTATATGTGTAGGAACAAAAGAGGCATTGGTCGAATTTTACAAACAAGCAAAAATAATTAATGATAAAATCTACAATAACTCGTCCGAACAATATATCATTCGATTGACGAAAGAAAAAAATCCTTCTTTGACAGGTATTGATAACGAGCTTAAACTTTTTAGAATTGTTCATCAATACGATACGATTATAAAAGAGAATAATAATATAGTGCAATTAATATAGTCTATGGAGGATAAAAATGAAAAATTTAATTTGTGGTTATGGCAACATTGGAAAACATATTTTAAAGGAATTTATATCAATATCTGATTCTTTTAAAATATATGATAAGTATATGGACGGATACAATTCGGCTGAATTATTGGATGAACATTACAATTATGTTTTTGTTTGCGTTCCTACTGAAATGAAAGGAAATGGAGAATGTGATACTTCTGAGGTCAAATGGATTTGTAGTAAAATTGATGCTGATGTTATTATAATTAAATCCGCTGTGTCGGTAGGAACTTGTGAGTCATTTTGTAAGGATAACATTGTAATCTCTCCTGAGTATTACGGTACAACACAGCACAGCTTAGAATCTCCTAATTTCGTTGTTCTTGGTGGAAACGAAAATTATTGTTACAAAGTCGCTCAACTATATTCAAGGGTCAAAGATGGGACTTTTAATTACATCTTTGTTGATTGGAAAACTGCGGAATTAGCAAAATATATGGAAAATTGTTGGATCGCAACTAAGGTAACGTTTTGTAATGAATTTGCAGATATTGCCAAGGCTTTTGGAATTCAATATGAGCGCCTAAGACAGTGCTTTGTTGCTGATGAACGAGTTAATCCATCACATACTTATGTATATCCAGAGCAGCCCTATTATGATTCACATTGTTTGAACAAAGATATCCCTGCGTTGTTAGTCTCTTGCAAAAGCAATAAAATTAAAACGCCGCTAATGGACAAAGTACACATGATAAATCTTGAACGAAAATCAAAATAATAATTTTAGGCATACAGAAATAAAAATCTGTATGCCTATTTTTTACGTTTTCGATTATTCTTAGATTTTTCAATAATGCTACTACGATGTAGATTGTAATATTCCTTATTGTTTTCAGAAATATTTTTATTTCTAGCAATCAATGAACATTTTTCAGAACAGTATTTTGAATGAATCGTTTCAAATACCTTCCCGCAAATAGGACAAATTTTTTCAAAATTAGAATTAGATAATCCATATCGTCTACGTTCATTTCCTTTTTCGTCTTGTCGGTGTTTGCGTTCAATAGCACATGTAGTTGAACACACCTCTATTCCATTATGGCTTAGAAATATTTTACCGCACACGGTACATTTTTTCATTTTAGGCATCTTTGTCGCTCACTTTCACTTGTAATATAAAAATAATTATCATTACCATCTTTTATGTACACAATATTATTCCCCCATCCTAGAGTCATATATGGTTTATTACTACTTTCTTTGTCGAGAGGCTTATATTTTTGATTTTTATTTTGGGGAAAATAAAAGAATGACTCCTTAGAAGGAAACACGGATTTCATATTACTTTTTACCTCGTTTCTCGTTATTATTTGTATTTTATTTTGTCATTTAATATTCTTATTATACAGTAAAATAGGGTATATGTCAATTTTATTTTAGACATATACCCTATATTAATATCTTTGTGCTCTTTCCTGTTACTACACCATTTAGTACACCATTTACTACACCAATTAATTAAGATTTTACACCAAATTATGATAAGTTACGATAACTTGATATTATCTCAAAGTCGCATAAACACTGTATTTTCGGCGTTTTCAAGCACTCTGATTACATTCTGTCGTGGAATGTTCTTGAAATTACATCCATCTGCTGTTCCTTTGTAAGGTCGATGAACTTAACAGCGTAACCAGATACACGGATTGTGAAGTTCGCATATTCTGGCTTTTCTGGGTGTTCCATAGCATCCAGTAACTTATCCTTACCGAATACATTTACGTTAAGGTGATGAGCACCCTGATCGAAGTATCCATCCATAACGTTTACAAGGTTAGCAACTCTTTCTTCTTCATTATGACCTAAAGCATCCGGATTCATTGTCTGTGTATTAGAAATACCATCTAATGCCCACTCATATGGAAGCTTTGTAAGTGAGTTAAGTGAAGCTAAAAGACCATTCTGTTCAGCACCATAGCTTGGGTTAGCACCTGGTGATAATGGTGTACCAGCCTTACGTCCGTCAGGCATTGTACCTGTATACTTACCATAAACTACGTTAGAAGTAATTGTAAGGATAGATGTTGTAGGCTCTGAATTTCTGTAAGTATGTCTCTTCTTAATCTTCTCAAGGAATGTTCTAAGAAGCCATACAGCTATATCATCTGCCTTATCATCATCGTTACCATACTTAGGGAAGTCGCCTTCAATCTGGTAATCAACAACAATACCCTTTTCTTCATCACGTACTGTCTTAACCTTAGCATACTTAATAGCTGAAAGTGAATCTACTACATGAGAGAAACCAGCAATACCTGTAGCAAATGTTCTCTTAACATCTGTATCAATAAGAGCCATCTCTGCTGCTTCATAGTAGTACTTATCATGCATATACTGGATAAGGTTAAGTGTATTAACATAAAGGTCTGCTAACCAATCCATCATAACATCGAACTTTTCAATAACTTCATCATAATCAAGATATTCTGATGTAATAGGCTTGAAAGCTGGTCCAACCTGCTTACCATCTTTTTCATCCACACCACCATTGATAGCGTAAAGTAAACACTTAGCAAGGTTAGCTCTAGCTCCGAAGAACTGCATTTCCTTACCTGTCTGTGTAGCAGATACACAGCAGCAGATTGAATAATCATCACCCCATGTAACCTTCATAACATCATCGTTCTCATACTGGATTGAAGATGTATCAACAGAAATCTTAGCAGCATACTTCTTGAAGTTTTCAGGAAGTCTTGATGAGTAAAGTACTGTTAAGTTTGGTTCCGGTGAAGGTCCCATGTTTTCAAGTGTGTGAAGGAATCTGTAGTCGTTCTTTGTAACCATTGAACGTCCATCAATACCTGTACCACCTACTTCAAGAGTAGCCCATGTAGGGTCACCTGAGAATAATTCGTTGTAAGAAGTAATTCTTGCAAACTTAACCATTCTGCACTTCATAACGAAATGGTCAATTAATTCCTGAGCTTCTTTTTCTGTAATCTTTCCAGCTTCAAGATCTCTTTCGATATAGATATCAAGGAATGTAGATACACGACCTACTGACATAGCAGCACCGTTCTGAGTCTTGATAGCAGCAAGATAACCAAAGTATAACCACTGAACAGCTTCCTTAGCATCCTTAGCTGGCTGTGAAATATCATAACCATAGCTCTCAGCCATCTTCTTCATTCCTGCTAAAGCCTTGTACTGATCAGAGATTTCTTCTCTTAAACGGATAACATCGTCTGTCATTGTTCCGCATCCGCAGTTTGCATGATCTTTCTTCTTTTCTTCCATAAGGTAGTCAATACCGTAAAGAGCAACTCTTCTGTAGTCACCTACGATACGTCCACGGCCATAAGTATCCGGAAGACCTGTGATGATGTGGCTGTGACGAGCCTTTCTCATCTCTGGTGTGTAAGCATCGAAAACACCCTGATTGTGAGTCTTATGATATTCTGTGAAAATCTTGTGTAATTCCGGATTTGGTTCATAACCGTAGTTCTTGCAAGATTCTTCTGCCATCTTGATACCGCCGTAAGGCATGAATGCTCTCTTTAATGGCTTATCTGTCTGAAGACCTACAACTTTTTCAAGGTCTTTCATTGATTCATCTATATATCCAGGACCATATGCTGTAAGACCGGCAACAACTTCTGTTTCCATGTCAAGTACGCCGCCCTTTGCTCTTTCTTCTTTCTGTAATTCCTGAAGTCTTCCCCAAAGCTTGTTTGTTGCTTCTGTAGGACCTTCAAGGAAACTTTCATCACCATCATATGGCTTGTAGTTGTTCTGAACGAAATCTCTTACATTGATTTCTTCTTTCCAAAGTCTACCTTCGAAACCATTCCACTGTTCCTTCTGTAACATTTCTGAATTCCTCCTTGCATAATCTCTGCACATTGTATACACTAATTGCTAAATAAAAAAATTGCTCATCGCAACTTTGACAATATTGTAACAATCCTTACGTGCATTATAATATCATTCATGTATCATAAAATCAATACTCTTTTGCATAGTTCTTAATTTAGTACAATTTTAAAATACAGGCACTACAAAATATACTTTTGCAATACCTGTATTATTCCCGTTTTTATGTATTTTATGCATTCAGTTCTTTAAATACTTTTAACAATTCATCCTTATCCAGCGGCTTCATGCAGAATTCATATGCCCCCAGCTTTAATGCTTGAATCACTTTCTTCTGCTGTCCGGCTGACGTCACCATAATGACATCTGCTGTATTATCGTATGCTTTAATCTTTTCCAATGCCGTAACACCGTCCATAACCGGCATCGTAATATCCATTGTGACAATATCCGGTTTATACTCTTTATATAACTGAACGGCTTCTTCTCCGTTTACAGCCTCACAGACAATACCATAGCCTGCTTCTTCAAGAATATTTCTTAATGTCTTACGGATAAAAGCAGAATCATCTACAATCATGACCTTTTTAACACCGTCTGCTACCTCACTGTCGGCACATTTTTGAATATCAATAGATGTCGGCTTTACACCGATTTGAACATCACTGTCTACAGCAATAAAAATTTCTGTCTCTTTACCATGGACATAAAGCGGAACAATATATCCGTCCCCGGTCAGTGTCTGGTTTTCATAGACAAACGGCGGTTCGATATCTACAAATAACTCACCCTTGCTGATTGCCGTTACAAACAGACCAAGGCACATATTAACCAGTTCGCTTAATGTATCATATGTATAGCTGTCTGCCTGTATCAGTTCTTCCTTTGAAAAATCGGATGCAAGTGCAAGCAGTCCGTCTTCATTTTCCCCTGCCACAAATGCTGTATAAATAACATGAGAACCGTATGTTTTTTGTCCGATAATACTCTGATACCGGATTTCTGTCACACGTTTAATTGAACCGATATAGTAATCCTGTGTAACAAATCTTGTCAGATTTCTCAAAATCAATGCCACAATATCAGTTACATACGGTTTTGCAGAAAATGCAAACAACGGTACAATCCCGTCAATATCATCTTCCTTTAACGCTTCCATTTCGGACTTTGAAAAGCCCTTGGATGTCTGAAAGCTGTCAAGATATTCATCCAGTTCGCTGGCAGTAATATATTTTTTCTCAAACATAATCTGCAAAAACTTCATAAATGCGCAACCCTGCTGCTCCAGAAGTTCATCCACTTCCCGTTCTGATAAATAGCCTCTTTCTACCGCAATATCACCGAAACGTCTGTCATACTGTGTCTGTAAATGATTGACTTCTTCCGTTTCGTTCTGTGTCATATATCCGTTTGCAATCGCAATCGTTCCCAGACGGACCTTTGCTGTTGCCTGTTCATCCAATACTTCTCTTAACTGCTCCGGTGTAAGTACTTCTTCACTTACCAGATATTCACCAAATAACTGACTAAACATTTGTCTTCTCCTTCTTCTTATCCTAATTCATAAAAATCCAGATTCTTCTGTAACACTTCAGTAACCTGTCCGCCTCTTTTTAATACGTTGGAATTAAATGTCTTTAACTCACGTACTTTCTTTGTATTTTCTCTGTTAAACCGTGCTGATGCCGCATTAAAGATTGGCTGCGATTCAAGCTTTTTCCGATATTCTGCCGCAAACGGACAGTACATATAAAGAATTCCTCTCACAACCTTATTTAATCGGATAGAGTTCTGGGATTCGTATTTAACCCATACGTCATAATCCTTTGCAAACATTTCACGGTAACTGTTACGACAGCTTTTAAACTGTGCCCTGATTTTTTCTTTGGCTTCTTCCGTCAGATCTTTATTCTTTCGGTAAAACTGTACATAATCGCAGTACTCGGATGTAAGAGAATGTTCCCGGACATCATTCCAGTAATTGCCCTGTACAGTACGGCAGATTTCCCAGCGGTAAACTGCTGCCATGTTAATCAGACTGTTTTCAAGATTGCCGTTGAAAAATGCAGAAAGCACAAATCTTGCCGGTGTATCTCTTTTCTTTTCCGAAATATCCTGCCACATGACACCTCTGCTGCCGACATTCGGCATCAGGATAAAGTCCGGAAGAACCTGTTTCATGACTACAATATTATCGATTTTATTTTCCGGGTCATAATACATCTGCTCTCTGTGGAACAGTGAATAATCCACCTTCATAATCGCACGCATCGCCTCGGAAAGCTTCTTTGCTGACAGAAACGACTTCTGAATGCTCTTACTGAACTTCCTCTGTGTCAGAATCGGGCTGAAAATTGTAATTTCATTCGTTGTCAGACGATTGATAACCTTAAACATATTACGGATTTCAAACTGCACTTTGGCTGTCTGGTCAGACAGCATCTTTGTTTCTTCTGCTGCCGACAGATGGTGCATTGCCTTTTCTTTTCTTACGTTTTCTTTATAATCCTGGTCAAATTCATCTTTGGACGGTTCTCTTTTTCCCTCGTATATTGCTTTCAGCCAGCCATATACGGTATAAATAGAAAATTCCGTACCCGATAAGTCCGGCTTGAAATAATACAGTTCCGCCAATCCCTTTTTATCAAATTCCTTCTCATCCATAAAGCCAAAATTCAGGAATAATTCGACTGCCCTGCTAAGAGAAGTATCCTTTAATGAATGTAAGAAAACATTTTCATAAATCTGATAGAACTGCTCTGCAATATCTTTTCTTAATTTTCTGACATCGTTGTCCGAAGTATTTCTGTCCGGCAGATTCATATACTGTGAAACCATGAGGGTAAATCTGGAAGCTTCCTTTTCATCTATCTGGGAATAATCCAGAATCTGCTTCATGGAATTTGCCAGTTCACTCTCAACCAGTGCATAGTCATAAGCACTTTCATCCATGCCTTCTTCTGCCGTATCTTCACCATCCGAAAGGTCGTCTGCTGCTTTATTTTGGGCTTCATCGTCCTGAATACCAAGTGCTGCCTTTCCTAAAACATCCACCAGTTTTAACGCGGTACTGTTGATATCCGCTACCAGCTTTGAACCGGTAATCAGATGTTCATATGCTATCATTTCCCCGGCTGTAAAAAGTTCATGAAAAACTTTTTTATCCAATGCGTATATCTGATTCATATAGGTGCAGATTTCCATATCCACCTTTGCAGAATCTTCTTCTTTATTAATGACATTAAAATCATCCATTTCTGATGCATAAGACAAAAAGCTTTTTTCATATAACCGGTACACTTCATGAAACTGCGCAAATAAAGAATTCACAGCAATTTCCTGATAGTTTTTACCCAGTTTTAAAAGCTTCTGAATACCGTCTGCATGTGCAATGTCAAAGCACAATACAATCAAATCCGTAACGGCCTCATAATCAAAAAGATATTCTTCTGAATAAATATCAAGAATTCCTAACAGTGCTCCGTTATCAAGATTCATCTTCATATATTCGCTTTTTGCACGTACCTGTCCATTCACTAACAGATATACATGTTCAACGTTTTCGCCTGTCTTAAAAAATGTTGTCCCCTTTGGGATATTCATTCTTCCACCAAAAACAACCTGTTCCATATTATTTATTCCCCTGTCTTTTACGATATTGTGTCTTCTTATTTTAAATTTAAGGTTTTTTCACACTATTTATATATTACTATGAACACGACAGAATTTCAATATTTTTATCGCTGGGATTGCCGTTCCTATGCAAAAATCTCCCGAATCCTCTCTATATATGATATAGAAAAAATCCGGGAGTTTTTATGTAAAGCTTCTTATTATATAGCTGCTATACGAATTAAGCTGCCTTTTCTGAGTTTTTCTCACTCTTTGCATAACTCTTAGCTGAATTTACAACAATGATAAGACCAAGTACAATCAGCAGAATTGCAATAATAAGCTGAAGCCCGTTGGCAATAAATACGCTTCCCCATGTAGCAGTACCTGCCGGAATTGTAACAGATGCTGCTGTCTGGATTGCCTTAACCATAGCGATTGTACGCTGTACCAGTGCTGTAAATGTTACACAAAGCATAATGATAAGTGGCGGGAACAGCATCTTGTTGCTGCGTCCTGTTACCTTTAAGAATACACAAAGTGTAAGAATTACAAGTGCACTTAATAACTGGTTTGCTGAACCAAATAACGGCCAGATGTTTGCATAACCAATCTTTGTGAGTACGAAACCACAAAGAAGTGTTATTACTGTTGAGAAATATGTATTGCAGAGTAACTTTCTCCATCCTTCTGCATGTTCCATATCATCTACGCTGAAAAGTTCCTGAAAACTCATACGTCCGATACGTGCAACGGCATCAAGTGATGTAAGAGCAAGTGCAGATACACACATTGTCATAAATACGGTTGCGAAATGTACCGGAACACCAAACATTT